>JAALOO010000513.1_pt1 | contig 34397 bp, 52 predicted proteins | sample 7257641 | NCBI WGS metagenome assembly JAALOO01 (sample SAMN14085613, study PRJNA598686) | mite metagenome | biome: ENVO:01001000; feature: ENVO:01001002; material: ENVO:01001226; isolation source: single female mite from University of Michigan culture on fish food culture... ...
CTGCTTGTTATGCATTCTACTTTTTGTGTCTCTAATTTATTAGTCTTCAGTGAGGCTGTGTCTGTCGTGGGCGGCAAGCAAAGTTTACTTTTTACTTCATAATTCCACCAGATTAGGTAATTTAATTTAGCGGGAAACTGTGTGTGTGCAGTTGACCAGCTCTCAACTAATTTATTTGGCAACCTCCGCCTCCTCCCCCTCCTCTTCAACTGATAAGACGTACAACAAACACACACACACACACACAGACTGCAGACAGCAAGTTCAGACAGAGTTGAAGAATGGCTTTGTTTGTCTGTTTTTGCTCTTTTTCTTCTTTCCTTTTCTTCTTTGCCTTCCAAACGCTGCTGCTCTTTCAGTCTCTTTAACGAAGCAGCAGCTCTCTCTTTGCCAAAAACCGGTAACTACCACCACCACTGACTGACCGACTGAAGAACGGTAATGGCCAGCAGCAGCCTTTCTTTCTCTTTCTCTCTCCTCCACTGCTGCTGTTACGGGCAATGGGTTAAGAAAGAGGGCTGCTGGCCGACATACTGCTCCAACGACGACGACGTCGTACTGCCCTACAAACCTCGAGATGAACGGAGTTCTCTCTGTTGGCTGGTAGTGGTGGTTGCCAGGACAGTCCTTTGTTTGCTAATTGGAGTGTCTGCAGAGTAGTGTGTCTCAGCTGTGTGCTCAGCAGTCGTCCGCCGTGCAAACACATGCACACACAGTCTACAGTCCGTCTGTGTGCGTTTGTTTGTCTCTGTCTCTGTGTGTGTGCCTGACGACTGGCTAATTGCGGATTGAGCATCAGCAGAAGGATTCGGTGGTGGTGGTGGCCATTGTGTTGAGGATGATGTTAAAGTTGGAATGCGTTGTGCAGAAGCTACGGCTGCTGCCACCCGTGTTTAGTAGTCCCGGTAATTGCTGTCAGGGCTGCTGATGTTCTTGATTAGTTGCTAGGTTTTGTTCAGTTGAATGAGTTTAATTCAGCTTTGTCCTCGGCTGCTGGTGATGATGATGATGGTGATGCTGATGGTGATGCTGAAGAGTGGTAATTAATTTACAAGGACGAGGACGACACTGTTTAGGTGATTATAATTAGTGATGGTAGTGGAAAATTACTTGGTGCCCTTGCTTTTCTTTGCCTAAAAATGACACATGCTAAACAAAGTTTGGTTGTTTTGATAGTGCGCTCGAATGTTATCTTTAGGATGCTTTTCTTTTTAAAGCTGACATTTACTTCATTTGCCAATTTACTAATTGTTCCCTTTCTTTCTCTTTCTAACAGACCTGCCAACATCGATCTCTCATGGGAATAATCAGTCTGCTCATCCTCCAGTCAGCTCACTCGCCTAACTCACACCAATCCTCCATCCTCAGTGGTTATAGAAACCAAGGAGGACGAAGCGTCTAGTCTTCCAGCGTAGCGATGTTTCGTGCCCTAGCGAGCAGTCTCTCGTCTCCGGCGGTCTCGACTGGTTCGACAGGAACTAACAGCAGCGGCGGCGACAGCGGCAACAGCATCGACCTTGAGGGCGGACAGTCCATCGAGGCTTCAGTGAACGGTGGTGGTAGTGGCGGCATCAACAGCAGCAGACCAAAGCGAGAGAAGCTCTTTGGCTTTCTCGAATCGAGCGCCCTCGACAGTCGAACCGATCTGGTGAACAGTGAACAACAACTTCAGCAGCAGCAACAGGAGAAGAATATTTCCTCGCCAAACAAAGCCAACTCACCGACAGCAAACGCCGACACTAACAACAACCGAATCAAAGAGAGCCACTCTTCCTCTTCTTCCTCCTCGCCGGCAAAGGTGACCAAGGTTGGTCGAACCTCTACCTCCTCTTCCTCCTCTTCCTGTGACTTTGAGTTTGTGGATATTTGTGAGCGTGCCACGGCCCGTCTTCTGGGTCACCACCACCACCACCACCACTCTCCCGGCGAGGCGCTCATCATTGACGACCGCACCAAGCAGGAGCTGATTGCCAACAACCTGCGAGCCATTGAAGAGGAGAAGCGAAACCGGAAGCTGCCCGTCCACCAGGGCATTTGCACCTCATCCTCGTCAGCACCTTCTTCGGACGATAATTGCCCGTCTTCAGTAGCAACCATGCAGCCTAGCAGTAAAGGAACGAGGGGCTCGATTAGAGCCAAGAGAAGAGTTAACGGTGGTGGTAACACCACTTCTACAACATCTTCCTCGACGACTACAAATAACTCCTCAACTTCATCTTCGACCACTGAAGCCTCAACCTCTTCGCCTCTCGTGTCACAAGTGGTCAGTGGTAATGGCGTTGAGCCGTCATCTTTATCACCGGCCGTGGTAGCAGCAGGAGGAGGACCATCCTCTTCCTCCTCCAATGGAGTTCATCACCACCGACACCACAGCAGCCACGATCACCACCATCACTCTCACCACCATCACCACCACCACACTGCCTCCACTGCCTCCACTCATGGTCATGGACATCATCACAGCCACAGTCATGGTCCTGGTCACCATCACCACCACTCTCATCATTCGTCTCACCACTGCCATCACGCCTCATCCTCTGACAGTGATGAGGAGGTTCAGCAGCAACAGAATGGAAGCTCTCAGAAGGTGATCACTAACAACAATTCCACTGCCACCACAAAGAATGCTGCTGATCCACCGGCGATTGTTGAAGTAAACGAGGACATGGAGGACGTCGAGGAGGACACTTCGACCTGCGCTAGCGACTGCTCGCTGTTGGACAACTCTTCCTCCTCATCCTCCTCCTCATCACCCTGTTCGTCACCCTCGAACACCAAACCAGCCACCACAGTTCAGCAGGTGAAACAGTTGGTGCCCTATGATCTGCGCAGAAAGGCTAGCTCCTCCGCCTCCTCTTCAAATTCTTCCTCATCCACTTCTTCTGCCTCTTTTACCGTTATGTTGCCACCATCACAGTCAGCTGCTCTTCAGGCGGCTTCGGAAACGCCTCGCTCATCTGCGTCGCCTGAACCGGAGAGGTGCTCCTGCGTTCACGGCTGTCCGGTGGCGATGAAGGCGGCGAAGAGAGAGGCGGCGAGCTCCAGCAAGTCCGGGCCGAATCGCAAATCGCCCAAGCGAAGTCACAAGACTGAAGGGGACTTTGTCTTTGTCAACGCCAGTCAGCTCAAAGAAGGTATGTGCAAATTTGAACACTTTTGGAAATTTTTTAACTAACTTTCTTCTTCAGCCCTTGACGTGATCAGCGAACTGCCCGACGAGGTCCTCCTCACCATCTTCAGCTACCTCTACGAGACGGATCTGTGTCGGGTGGCGCAGGTCTGCGCTCGCTTCTTCAAGATCTCCAACGACTGCGAGCTGTGGCGATCGCTGTACGCCGATCTCTTTCAGTACGAGCAGCCGCTCTTCTACACCATCAGCGAGGCCGACCACCAGTACCGCTTCAAGTTTGTCCCCGTCGCAGAGTGTGAGACGGAGAATCCGTGGAAGGCGAGCTTCAAAGAGCTGGTAAGCAGTTGGATGTTCTTTGTAGAGGATTTGTTGTTCTGAAACTAACTTCTGATTCTTTTGTAGTACGGAGGCATTCACGTCCGACCAGGATGTCCTGAGCTGAACTCTGCGGTGAACGGCGGCCCAGTGCGAGTGAAGGGTCGTCGGCTGACCTTTACCTCCACCATTGAGCAGGCGCTGGCACTGGTCGATGCCAGTGCACAGCAGCAGGCGATGATATTGGGCGGAGGAGGAGGAGGAGGGAGCCAACTTTCGCTGGGTCCCAATCCTTTTGTCTTCATCCACGCGGGCACGTACAAGGAGCACCTGCTGGTGAACAACAATGCGGTGATGATTGGCGCCGGTAAGCGGTCTTTTTCGAAGTTTGGAACAACATAAAACTAATTCTCTCCCTCTTCCCTTTCCAGCGCCCGGCAACGTCGCAGAGAATGTGGTCTTTGAGCGCGAAGACGAGTCGACCATCACCTACCTGGCCGGGGCGAACCACGGCGCCCACCTCGCCTACGTCTCGCTGCGCTTCTCGCCCACCGACAATGGGTCGCTGCAGAATCACAACCACGGCGGGCCGAACAACGCCGGCCACCACAAGCACTACTGCCTGGAGGTGACGGAGGGCGCCTGTCCGGTGGTGGAGCACTGCGTCATCCGGAGCAGCTCGAACGTCGGCGCCGCCGTCTGCGTGACCGGGAAGGACGCCTGTCCGGTGGTGCGAAGTTGCCTCATCAGTGAGTGTGAAAACGTGGGCCTCTACGTCACCGACTTTGCGGAGGGCATTTACGAGGAGAATGAGATCTCGCGAAACGCCCTGGCCGGCGTGTGGGTGAAGAACAATGCCAACCCGATTATGCGCCGCAATCACATTCACCATGGCAGAGATGTGGGCGTCTTCACTTTTGATAACGGCAATGGGTACTTTGAGGCGAACAACATTCACACCAATCGAATTGCCGGCTTTGAGGTGAAGGCGGGCGCAAATCCGACGGTCACTCGCTGTGAGATTCATCATGGGCAGACGGGTGGCATCTACGTGCATGAAAGCGGGCGAGGGCAGTTTATTGAGAATCGCATTCATTCAAACAACTTTGCCGGCGTGTGGATCACCTCGCAGTCGAACCCCACCATACGGAAGAATGAGATCTACAATGGGCACCAGGGTGGGGTGTACATCTTCGGAGAGGGCCGTGGGCTGATTGAGCACAACAACATCTACGGGAATGCGCTGGCTGGTATTCAGATTCGGACGGCCAGCGACCCAATTGTCCGTTACAATAAGATTCACCACGGACAACATGGCGGCATTTACGTCCACGAGAAGGGCCTCGGACTGATTGAGGAGAATGAGGTGTACGCAAATACACTGGCCGGTGTGTGGATCACCACGGGCAGTACGCCGGTGTTGCGGCGAAATCGAATTCACAGCGGCAAGCAGGTGGGCGTGTACTTCTACGACAGCGGCCACGGACGGCTCGAGGAGAATGACATCTTCAACCACCTCTACTCGGGTGTGCAGATTCGCACCGGCTCCAATCCGACCATTCGGCGGAACAAGATCTGGGGCGGCCAGAATGGCGGCGTCCTCGTCTACAACGGCGGCCTCGGCGTCCTGGAGCAGAATGAGATCTTTGACAATGCAATGGCTGGCGTGTGGATCAAGACAGACTCGAATCCGACGCTGAAGCGCAATAAGATCTACGATGGCCGTGATGGAGGCGTGTGCATCTTTAATGGCGGCAAGGGAATTCTCGAAGATAATGACATCTTTCGAAATGCGCAGGCAGGCGTTTTGATCAGTACACAGTCGCATCCGCTGCTCCGCCGTAACCGCATCTTTGACGGGCACGCCGCCGGCGTGGAGATTACCAACAATGCCAGTGCAACGCTGGAGTACAATCAGATCTTCAACAACCGTTTTGGAGGGCTCTGTCTGGCCAGTCACGTCTACCCGACGGAGGTGGGCAATAAGATCTACGATAATCACAATGCGGTGGAGAAGGCGGTCAACAGTGGGCAGTGCCTCTACAAGATTAGCAGCTACACCAGCTTTCCGATGCACGACTTTTTTCGGTGAGTCTTTTGCTGTTTGGAAGTTTATTTTTGTAGACTAATGATTTTGTTTTTTGATTTAGATGTCGCACCTGCAACACCACCGATCGCAATGCCATCTGCGTCAACTGCATCAAGACCTGCCACAGTGGCCACGAGGTGGAGTTTATCCGCCATGACCGGTGAGTTTGAGGAGGACAGTTTTTGAGGGTAATGACTAAATGACTAACCTTTGTCTTTTTGTTTACCTTTAGATTCTTCTGCGACTGTGGTGCCCGGACGCTGACCAACCAGTGTCAGCTGCAGGACGAGCCGACGCAGGACACTGACACACTGTACGACTCGGCGCCACCGATGGAGTCGCACACTCTCATGGTCAACTGAATGATCTCAACACACTTCACTCTTTCAATTGTTTTCTTCAGTTTTTGCCAACTTCCACTTTCAGTTTCGCCAATCATTTTCATACTTTGAGTGTTTGTTTTTCTCTCATTCACTCGTTTATTTTTGTACTTCTCCATCAAGTTCTCCTCTCGGTGCGTTTGCTTTCTACACAACCACATCATCCTCTTTATTACCCCCCTTTAATCCTAGTTGTTTAGTGTTACCTTATACTTCTTTAGTGTAATTATTATCCTTAACCTGTTCACACACTGTTGGTCATAGTTGTTTCACTACTTCTCACTACTTGTTCTTTTTACTCATAGCTGCCATCATCATTACCATCATTTGTACACACTCTTCTAGGTCTTTTCTATCAATTTTCGTGAATATCGATATTCTCTCTAGGCACAATTTTAACCAATTGCTGGATCATAATATCTCCACCTCATTCTTAGGGTTACCTTCAATACTTCTATACCATTTGTACTCACCACTTTCGACGACTCGTCTTTCTTCTGCACAAACCACCACCACCACAACCCACACAATCCCTTTTCATCCCTATTTTTTCTCTTTCTTGCCTTATTTTCATCGCCTTTTGCGTAATACACACTTTATACAACACAGCACGCTTATTTTTTGATTACTATTTTTTCTTTATTAAAAATCAACTTCAACTAAGAAAGCCTACTAAGAAAAATGGCTGAAGTAAGTAGGAAGCTTTTTACAGCTTTTCAGTAGACTGTTTACCAGCCTTGCCAGCGGCATCAACTGGACTAGCTGGACGTTTCGGCTCCTCGCCAAAGACCACCAGAGCAATGGTAATAAAAAGGACCATTATTACAAGAGTGGACACGGCGATGATAATGTACAGCTTGGTTGGGCCGGGCACCGCAGTGGTCGATTTAGGTGAGGGGTGACTGAAGCTGTTAGCTTTAGTGGAAGTTTTGGCTGAAGTAGGCTTCAGTGAACTAGAGTTGCTGGTGGGAGTTTCAGAGGTGATGGAGGTTGAAGTTGCAGTGGTGGTAGAGGTGGTAGAGTTAGCAAGGGGGCAACAAGCGAACGAGGTGATGATGAAAAGCGCCAGAAAAAAACAAAAGTTTTTCATGATCTTTAACCAAAGTAGAAGTAAATGAAAATAAACAAAACCAGTTGAATTGGTTGGCAAAATTCGAAAGTAGACGAGTCAATCTTTGCTTTTTTACTGTTTTGGTGACAAGGGGAACAGCATTTTATAACGTGAACAACAAAATTGACAACAAAGAAAAGGGCAGAAATTGTTCTAAATTGAATTTCCATTTTAGAAATTGCTTCTCCTTTTCTAGCCGAGAACACCTCCACCGACAGCTTTGCCGCCGCCAGCCTTGAAAGCGGCTCCTGAAGCTCCCGACTTGGCGAAACCAGCCTTGGCGCCGGCGGTGCCTGAAAATAAAAGAAATCAAATTAGAGTTCGATTTAATTAGAAATCAAACCTACCAAACTTTCCACCCTTCGCTGCTCCAGCGGCGCCGTAACCTGCAGCCTTTCCTGCGGCGGCCTTCTTGAATCCGGCAGCACCACCGGCCTTGCCGAAAGCGGCCTTCTTTCCGGCGGCACCAGCTAGAGAAAAAATTGGGTGTTTCCGGTTAGAAAAGATCGGCATTCTAATTTAACCTATCACTTACCAGCACCACCAGCAGCGTATGCGCCACCAGCCTTGCCGAACTTGAAACCCTGGGCCGCACCAAAGGTCTTCACTGCGCCAAACTTCTTGTTGAATCCTGCGGCGCCCATCTTTCCGAACTTGCCCGACTTGAAGCCCTTCTTGTAGGCACCACCGGCGGCAGCAGCTCCCGCTGTCTTTCCGCCCTTCTTGAAACCAGCTAAAACAGATCGATTTTAATAAAGATTTTCAAGCATTTCAGTTTTCACTTACCAGCTCCCCCAGCGGCACCGGCAGCGAAACCGCCCGCCTTTCCACCAGCAGCTCCAGCGGTACCTAATTATTTTCATTATTTTTAAAATCAATTTCTAATCAATCTCATAATTCAAAAACTCATTACCAAAAGCTCCACCCTTGGCAGCCGCTCCAGCGGCGCCTCCCTTGGCAAACTTGGCTCCAGCTAAAAATGTAAAATTAGGAAATGTTGGTATTATTAAATGAAAACTGAACTCCTTACCAGCTCCAGCAGTGGCCGCTCCTGCGCCCACAACCGCCGACTCTGCGTAAACCAGGTCATTTTCAGAGGGAGCAGTGTCACAGTCCGCCTCCTCGTGGCCCTCGTCATCATATCCTTCTCCTCCTCCATGCGAACCGTTGTCCTCCATTTCCATCTCCGCCATGACGAGGCAGGCGGCGAAGCCGAGGATGAGCTGGAGAAGGATGGAAGAAAAGATTATCAGGTTTTCACGCTGAAAGAAAGTCGAACAAATCACTCGTACCAAAGTGTGGAGAAACTTCATTTTTTCTTTGTTGGTTTGTGGTGCTGAGGTCGACTTGTCAGTTTGTTTGTTTTTCTGTCAGTCTGTTTGTCTTTCTCCTCAATGGCCAACTTCTTTTTATACTGCCCAACCATTTTAGCACAACTTCTGCTGCACGTGCAATCGGAAGTCACACGTTTCACCGTTGTTTTGCTGTCGCTTGTTGCTGCTAATTACGCATTCACCCACTCTGACCACTCATTTCGCCGTCGGCGTTGCTCTAAATTGGCCTTGCACTTGAAACGATAACAACAACGGTAGCACAACTTTTTTCTTTTAGAAAAACTCCCTTTTCCCTCTCTTTCTCCTGCGGAAGTGTGACTGTACAGGAGAGTCAGTCAGTCGTTTGGTTGTACACTTGGACACCTGTTCAAAGTCCGTTGTTGTACCAGTGCTCGTTAGCCTCCGAAGTAGCAGCGAAATCAGTGGGGAGATAATGAATGAACCACCACCAGCAACTTCTGTCGTAATCCGCTTATCAACTCCTGCCGTCCTATTGTTTTTTATGTCTGTTCCCCCTGCTTTGCTCTGCTCTCTTTTTCGTTCCCACTGGCCAATTAGACAGCAGCGTTCTCATTAACGTAGGCAAAGCCGCTTAGCTGCTTCCACACAGCAGCCCTGCAAAACTTGACGTCGTAATTAAATTGGCGGGCGAATATGCTTGCTTCCCCCCCCCCCTCTTCTTTGTCACTGAAGAACTTTTGGTCGAACTGGTTAGTTGGCTCTGTCTCTCTTTCCAGTGGCAGTAACTTGAGCAGCGAAATCAGACTGAATCATCAGATTACCTGGCACTATTAAAACCCCTCTTCTCTGCCTCTTCTCTCGGCTTGATTTGTCCACTGATTCGCCACTGAACCTGACTGAATTGTCATTGCTTCCCTCGGAAAAAAAGAAGAGGAGATAAGAATGAAAAGTCGCAGATGGAAAGGTGGATGAAATGTAGGAAATAGCGAGGAATTTAGTCCCCAAAGCGCCACCTTTAACTTTGGCAAAATGCACTGGAAACGAACAAAAAAAAGTCGGCGACTTTATTTTCCTTCTTTCCTTTTTTGCCTAGCAAGCGAGAATCGCATCACCGCTTTCACTGACACTTCACTCGATCATTGGCCGTGTCTGTCTCTGTGTGCGAGGGGTCATCAACTTCACTCTCTCACTTTCGGTGTGAGTATGTGTGAGTGTGTTCGACTGCGTTTGACCTGTCTGCCTCACTCGGTTTTCCATTTACGGGACGTTAGCCTCTCTCATGAACGCCAGAGATGCTGCCGATGCTTTCTCTCTCTCTCTTGGTGAGTTTGCAGAGCGAGACCAGTCTGGTTTGCCATATACAACACAAGAGAACAGCTCAGGCTGCTGCTGCTGCTGTCTTCCCTCGGTCGCATTAAATTCGCCGGCACGATTCGAAAATGATCCTCCTTCTCTTTCTTCTCCTAATGATCTGCCGTCTGATGCTGCAGCAGCAGCGGCAACAAAAGTTTGGGCTGGGGATGAAGTATATAGCAGAGGTACCGGCGGAGGCTCAGAATCGATCCAAGAATTTCCCCTTGTTCGAAATGGCTTCAGAGAGCTTGGCCAGACGAAGTGTTTCCAGTGCCGTCGTTGCCGGGGTCATTCCCGTGTGTGTCTGAGTCAGTCAGCATGTCTCACTGACTCTCTCTCTCCCCCTCATTCGAACTGTCTGCCGACAGCAGATCGAGTCCAAGAGCACACCATTACCGACGCCGCGCCGATTACCAGCAGCGAACGCATCTTCAGTGAACATGACATCGGTCTTGTGGTCTTTCCCTCTTCTTCTGCTTCAATGTGTGGCTAAAAGTTAGCATTGGCGGCTGTGGTCGTGGTGGTGGGTTCATTGTCCGATGTGGCAGAGAACAGCCGAATGAGAAGAAGAAGAAGAAGTACCGCAGCAGAGACAGTGGCACGCGAGCAGAGGGAGAAAGAGGAGAAAGAAGAGGAGAATTTGCAGTCACAGACGCCGATGAAGAGACAGAGCGGACAGAACTGAGCGAGAGAATCCGGTCAGAGGGAATGGGCCAGTCGATGGCTTCGGTTGTTGCTGCTGCTCACTTTCATGCACAAGTCCCTTTTCTTCTTCGCTGATGGCAGCAGCAGAAGTAGCAGAAGTAGCAGCCTGGCCGACCACGACCACAACTGGCGCGCCAGTAGAAGCGTCGGCAGCAGCAGCAGCAGCAGGCGCTCAGACGGCTGTTGGGTTCGGTGCCCTCTAGCTCAGGGGTAGGTCATTGGTTGCCTGGCTGCTAGTGCTCGGTAGTGTGTGCTTCGGAGGGAGTTGGTGCTGCTGATGGAAAGGTGAAGAGAAGGTGATAGAGGGGAGAGAGACAGAGAGAGAGGTGATGCTGCTTCGGTGACGTCAAACAACGAGGAGGAGGATGAGAATGATGTGCGGTACTGCTGCTAATGTACTGGTAGTGAGGATGATGATGATGATCTGTGTTTGCCAGGACAGACAACATGGCTGCTGCTGGTGGTGGCGATGTTTAGTCTAGTGCCGGTGAAGACTACTGGCTCGTGCTGGTAGTGTTTAGTTGGCCAAATGGGCTGGCACCCCTGTTGGTATCAGTAGTCTGCGCTGTGTACTGCTACACTTCAGCAGTCTATCGAAGAGGGATGGAAAATCGAAACTACTCACTACACTCCTCACTGCGATGTGTAAACAAATGAGTGGCTGGCTGCTTGGATTAGGAAAGAAAAGGAGAAAGGAGGAGGAGGACCGCAGCTCTCCGGTTACCAGGCAACAGCCACTCTCTACCCAACTCAACTCGTGACGCCGTCTTTTCTTCTTCTTCTTCTCTTGGCCTTCACCAGTAGCACAGGCATTGTTCGGTTTTCTCGAACCATCATCACCACCGGAGACGACCAGTCTCTGAAGGTGGCGGCTAATTCTGGTGATGGCGGTGGGTAGTAGTGGTGGGCTTTGTATTTGCGCCCAGTGTAGGCAGACGCAGCCCTTGACATTTAACCACCAACTTGCTGCAGGGAATTAGCTCGGGTTTTCTGGTTGCGATCGAGCTACCTTCAGAGAAAGAGGGGGGAAGGTCTAGTTCCAGAAGAGTAGCTGTTGCAGCAGCAGCAGCAGTGGCTCATGCAATCTTCGCCAACGCCGTCGCCGCTGCTGACGCATCGGGCGTGCAATGCGCTACTCTGCCGCTGTACTGGGCGCCATTCGCTGGCGCCCTACACACTACACACTTCCACAGCTCACTCCACTGCCACCACCAGTCACACGGCGGACACTCGCCCCAAGCGGAGTGCGCAACAACGACGGCGACGTCTGCGGCGCCAAATCGGTGAGTGCACCGATCTGAGGATGAGGAGAAGCTTGCCAGGAGAAGGAGGACAGAGAGCAGCAACAGAGAGCAAGAACATTGCCGGCAGAGGAAGTGTGTGTGTCCTATCCTGTCCTGTCGTGGTGGTGGTCACACGCTCACAGAATACAGCCAAGAATCAGCGAGCAGCTGAACCAGCTGCAGCAGCGGCAACGGTGGCAGCTTTGCCCGCTGCCGCTAGCATCGCTCTTTCACCAGAGTTTCAAAGTTCGCCGCATCCTCAGAGGTGGGAGCGCCGCCAGTGGCCAGTGGCTGCAGCTCCTACCACTACCTCTGTCAGTGCTGCCGTTGCGGGGAAACGCTTTCAGGGAAAGGCGGTGGAAGCACTGGTGAAGGAGGGGGTGACGGTGCTGACCGCCACTAGCAGATGGCGCCCCAGTAGCAGTGGTAGTCGCCGATTTGCGTTCAGCGGCCAGCCTTCGCCTGTGCCGCTCCTCCACCGCTCTTCCCCTCCTCCTCCTCCTCCTCCTGAGCGAGTCCTTTCTTTCTTTCTTTCTTTCTCCCTCTCTCGCTTCTGCTCACAGTGTGAGTAAGCCTGCCTGCTCTCTGCGCTCGAGCTCAACGACGACTCGGCTACTCTCGGTTCTCTTTGGCGAGTTCTTCTCCTTTCTCGTAGTTTTTGTTGTTCATCATCATCATCAGCAGCCGAAGCAGCCGCTGGCCGCCATCATCACCCCCAGCGTCACCACCGCTACCACCGCTAACACGAAACACTGAAACACTGAACAAACGCTGTAAACTGTGTCGTCTCTGACGCCTTGTTCTCTCCCTTCTGCAACCCACAGCGGCCCCAGCCACTGGTTCCGCCGACAAATGTAGGTACCCCAACGCCACTACAGCCATCACCACCACCACCGCCACCTTCAACGCCACCATCATCATCACCACCACTATCTTCGACAGCAGCAGCAGCCAAATCGACCTCAAATCCTCTTCAGCAAAGTGTGAAACTGCGTACCCGAAGAGAGAGAGAGAGAGAGAAGAACCTGTGAGCACCACACACACCTGCACACCTTAGCTCAGTAGCAGGTCACCAGGGTTAGAGGGCCCCACTAGGCCCTCACTACAGCTGCGGCCGCCGACTCTTTCTCATAGCCGGCTGAGGCGCAGAGGTAGTGGTGGTCTGTGTGTTTGCCCGGCGAGCAAACTCTGCGGCGGCTGCTTCTGCAGCTTCTGCTGCTTGACCGACCCAGCCCGCGCCGGTGGTGGTGACCACTGCAGTACACACTGTGCTGCATTGCTATCTGCCTGTGCTATCTCTGTGTTTGCACTAGTTTACCTGCTGGTTCTATTTCCGCTGACACTCGATACACACTACCTTTCGCCCTCCTCACCCCGGTAAAGCTCCCTCGTTTTGCCACCATCGATTTCTCTTGCTCTCTCAGCTGCAGCAGCAGAAGTAGCCTTGATTGATTGATCTTGAAGCAGTACTGCTGCTGTTTCTGCTGTTGCTCTTTCTATTCGCCGTCCTCGTAGTCGTCGATGATCGAAGCGCTCAAGTGTATGTGTGTGTATATGTGTGAGTCTGTCTGTATATTGGAAATCTGTTTGTCGCTCTCTTCCTCTCTCTCCACGTTCAAGTTCATCGTGTCCATTTGCTGCTGCTGCTCTCCCCCTTCGGCGATTGATCATCATTACAATTAGTATACCATTGCCTCCAAATCTCACCACCACCTCCATCATCACCAAACTCATCTCAACAATTTTTTCTTGAGCCTACTAGTGCTCAGCTTCTCATCCAGTGTTTTCTATTTCTGTCATCATCGCACACTGTCCTCATAGTGACCGAATCGGCGGCCTCCTCTGTCGAGTGATGCGGGTCCACCGACCTTCTTTTTGGCCCCCTCTTTTTCTCTCACTGTACACATCTCACCTGATTGCATCAGCGCACACCGCCGCCACCGCCAGCAAGTCGTAGTCAATTCCCTTCTACAGCCACCACTGCACTGTTCTATTGCCTATTGTTTCCCGTGAAAGATTGGCCATTCTTTAGCTGATTTAGCTCTTTCTGCGCCCATTGAAGCCGAACCAAATCGGCCAAACTCTTTCTGTCTCTATTCTCTGTTGGCCATTCTGGGCAGCAAACCATTCAAGTGCATCTGCACTGTCTCTGCTCTGTCTCAGTATGACCAAGCCGACTAACAAGAATGTGCGTCCCCTCAGACTTCATTCACTCACTCACACAGATTCCACAGCCATTCTTGTCCTCTTCTTCTTCTTCTTCCTACCCGCTTGTCTAATTAGCTCTAATTAGGCTCCATTTTAGTCCGGGCGATTTCGTCTAATTGAATCGACTGTGACTGAGACACAAAGGCGGCTGCTTCTTCTGCCTCTGCCGTTGCTGCTTCTCGGCGAACTAGTTCTGTCAGTTGCGAGATTGGTCGGCAAAGCGGTACATTTTTCCCAGGCTTTTTCTGCTGGCTGGATGGCTGGCTGATTGGCGCCGTTGCCGGCAATATGGAAAAGTACTGCCATTTTTGCACTTTGACAATCCATACATGCTCGATGGTGTAGCCTGTCTGTGGATGTGCTGCTGCTGCTCTTGCTGCACAGACGTTACGACAGCGTCGCTATCCTCTGCTGCTACCACTGCTGCACACTGCTCTCCCCCACCCTGTTTTCCAGAGTCTGTGTACGACGACAGCAACTCCATCGTTCTCTATCTCTGCCGATCCTAGACACATTCATTTCTCTCCCCCTTTATTCGCCTTGGTGATAGCATCTGTGTTGGTTGCGTTGTGGACCAATCACTGTGGTATATTGATTGATTTATGCTCTCCAATCCTCATCATCCTCATCATCCTCTTGATCATCATTCCTAGTCCTGTGTCTAGTCTTGTGCCAGCATTGTGTCACCGCCATGTTTGATGTGTGTGCTAGATCGTTGTGATGTGATGGCTGTGGTGGTGGTGGTGGTGGTGATATACGATACTGTGACGTTCTTTTCCGCCATCTCTTTATGTTGATTTGATATTAATCATCTCCTTTTCTCTTTCCATTTTCTCCCTAGCATTGCAGATATCTACTGTAAAACACGCACTCACGGCTGCTGGCGCTGAGCATGTCGGAGAATAAGCAAGCCACCAGCAAGGAACAGCAAGCCAACGCCGCCAGTGGAGCACCAAGCAGCAGCAACAGCAGCAGCAGCAGTAGCAACAAGCAGCAAAAGTTCAGCGCGCTTAACATAAACAATCTCTACAAGGGCAAATCGCTTGAGAATCCTAAAACTTCGGGTACGTAGTCTCTCATTAGTGATGGTGTTCATTAGGGCGCTTCATTAGCGAGGGAATACTATAATGATGAGAAGGATGATGATGGTGGCGGCGGCGGCAGCCTTCGATTGATTGCGGCGGCCATGTGGTTCTCCCAATCAAGGCTTTGCCAATCATCATCAGTTGTTTTTATTGAAGTACACTCAATGCTAACTCCTTGTTCTTTCTTCTCTCTTTCTCTCTCTCCTTTTTAGTGGTCGTTCCAAAACATGGCCTGCAAACTGTCGGTAAAGTTGGCGCCGGTCGACGGGTTCCAGCAGCAACCGCAGCATCGTCAGCATCAGCGTCCAAGTTCCCAGCCGCTTCGCTGAGCAGCAAGCCGTCTGCCGTCGCGCCCGTGAACAGTCTCAGCAGCACCCACCACAGTCTAGTGAACAGCAACAGCTCTGCTCTAGCCGCCTCTGCCACCAGCTCCAGCTCGGCCTCTTCCTCCTCAGTCAGCATTGTACCCACGGGCGGTCTAGGATGGGCTGCCTCGGACAAAGATGATCCAGAAGCGTAAGTTCTGATTTTTGTTGAAGGAGATAAACATGTCGGTTTTCTAATGACCACCTTTCTTTCCCCCCTCCTGAACAGTAGCAACAGCGGTAGTGTAAACAACAAACATCTCGACTCAACATGTCTCTCGGCGACAACGACGGCGGCGGCCGATTCTCGCACCAGTGCTGCATCTCCGCTGAGCTCTGCAGACTGCTCCGCTGCAGCTTCGACGGAACAGCTTCACCACCCTCCTCCTCCCTCCGCTTCAAATTCAGCAGCAACAGCAGCACCACCTCCTTCTCATCCACTGAGCAATGGAGTCGGTCTTTCCAGCGGCGGTGGAGGTCCAACGGCGAGCCTGCATCACAGTGCATCCAGCGACAGACTGGCGCCCATGGGCGCTGCCCAGCAGCAGCAGAATGCTCTGAGGCACCCCAACAGCAGCAGATATGCCAATGGAGGCGACAGAGGTGGAGGAGGAGGTCCTGGAGGGGGCGGCATGATGGATCGCCGTCAAGCGGACCCCTACTTTGCTCAAGAGTTTCCGCAGCTCTCGGCGGCAGCCGGTGCAGCACCGACGACCTCCACCTCGGCCAAAGATTCCCGGCAAGGCACTTCAATGAGAGGAGGTGGCTCGATGAGAGACGAGCTCTACCTTCCAACAGCAGGTCACCGAGCAGGCAATCAGCAGCAGAACAATTCCTACGGCTCCTACAGCATTGGAGGTGGAGGTGGCGATCCGGAAGCGGAGATCAGCCTTCTCGGCACCTCCAGCGGCAGTACCAATTTGTCGTCGTTAGATGGTGGCCGACCCAGTGCCCGGAGCAGTAGTACAAAATGTAGGTGTTTTTGGGTGTGAATATTTGACATGATTACTAATTTGCACATCTTTTCCCCCACAGCCACCAACTCCTCTTCAATATCGTCGAATCCCAATTTTATCCTTCCAGATCCTCCAGCCTCCTCCTCAACCACTAACGCCCCCAACTCCTCCAATCCACTTTCAAGTCAGCAGCAGAGAAACTATGTAAGTTCCAATTGAATAAGGCTTTGTGGTAGTTTAGCAGCGCGCGTTCTTTTTGTAGCGCGAAAGATGATCCTGCCTTCCATAGACACTGTGTGTCCTGCGTGCCATGCTGCTTCCTTTCACTACTTGCTGGAAGGGATAGTGTGTGCATGTGTGCATGTCCTCACGTGGTCGCAGCATGCAGGCATATCCCCTCAGCACGGCATTACCACGTTGGCACGCTGTGGCAGCGGTTCACATAGAGAGTCAGCACATTTTTCATTGCCCACTTTTCTTCTTACTGGCCGCCCTTACTTCCTTCCTGTCTGACTGTCTGCCTGCCCTGGTAGTCTGCCACTACCTAATTTATTGTGCCAGTGTTTTATTGTTCCCTGTCAATCAGCGTAAGAAGCGCTTGCAGCTGCTTTTCATTTATTCATATTAATACTTCCTCCTCTTTTTGGGTCATTAGAGTTAATTATTAATTTGGTTCCACCTTTTTTTCCATTTATTTAGAATTCTGGTAATCAGCAGCAGTTTTCATCACAATCATCCAGCAGCCAATATGATCAGCGCAATTCAAGTCACCACCATCACCACCAGCACCACCACAGTCGCAGTGGTGGTGGCAAACCGAAAGAGAAGTAAGTTTGATTTTAAGTTTAACTTGATGAGTTTTATTGGTAGTAAAAAAACAGAGTGCACGATGATTAGTCGAAGATCCCTCTCACTGAAACCCAGTGTTGACAAAACACCTTCACTACCCACTCAGTATGAGTGCACTTCTACAAAAAATCTTTTTGTTTCACCATCAAGCTGACATTGAAATTGACTCTAATTCTGGCCTTTTTATTTTGCAGGAGATTTATGCCCACCATCATCTCTGACACTGAGCTCAAGTCACTCGATCAAATTCTACAGCAGGAGGATGAGTGTGCCTGGGCTCTGGAGGCGGAGATTGACTACAACGCTAAGCTCGACTTTAGCGACAGCAGCAGCGACGAGGGCGAAAGCGAGCGAGAGCAGCAGAATAAGAAGACGACGACCACTACCGCTGGCACCAGCAGCAGCAGCAGTGGCAGTCCCAGCAAGCCAACTGTGATTGACGCCACGAAGAAGTCCAGTACAAGCCAAGCAGATGCTTTGGGTCCAAGCAGTAAGGCAGCAGCAATGCTTGGCGGCCCGTCCGCTCACAGTGGCCTGTCGCACCGAGACCAACTGGAGCGAGACCGCCTCAATTATGTGGGCCGAAAGTCAGACTCGGTGTACGAGTTTAACAAGCACGAGGTAAGTGCCTTTCTAAATGTTGCTTGGTTGAGAATGTTACAGTATGAGAAGTTGTGAGTAGCACAATGATTAGTCGAAGATCCCTCTCACTGAAACCCAGTGTTGACAAAACACCTTCACTACCCACTCAGTATGAGTGCTACCACTACCTTCTTCTTCTCTACCCTTGAAATCTTCGCACTTTCAAGTGATTTTATTTCTCAGTGTACTAACTTGATGCTCTTTCTTTTTCAGCACGACATTGGCCATCGAGAGTACTACCGCGAGTCACACCGCTCGCAGCAGCTGCCCCGTGGTGGCGGCGGTGGAGCTGCCTACCGAGACCGCGATGGCTACCAGCGGGACTATCACCACCAGGGACCGCCTCCACTACAGTCACAGGCCGCCGCCTCCTCCTTATCTCGAAACTCCTCCACACTGGATCGAGATCGAGTTGGAGATCGAGGTGGTCGGCGACCGGAGGCTGACCTCTATCACCAGCATCCCCAACACCACCAACAACATCAACACCAACAACACCAAACGGCTGAGCCACTACGACCAAGAGTGGAGCCGCGTGAAGTGGAGCCCGTTGACCCACTGAAGAAGGCCCCTATTGCTGGCCCAAGTGGTGGTGGTCAGAAGAAGCCTGGCGAAGTGGACGCCAGCTGGCGGCCGAAGCGCTCTCAGGAGGACATTACCTCGGCGGTGATGCGCGGACGACACCTGCGCGACGATGAACTGCCTGGCGGTGAAGTGCAGCCAAGTGCTGGTGCTTCAGCAGCAGCAGCAGGCAATGCAGTCGATCCCGAGCTTACCCCCTCGCCCTCCTCCTCTCTGAAGTCGTCAATGCCACCGCTGGCAAAGGATCCGCGAGATCGTCACGGCGACGCCTCACTCTCTTCAGATGCCCCCGCTTCACGAGCCTATGAAGGCGGCGGAAGAGGAGGAGGAGGAGGTAATAGAGGCAGTGGCAGAGAAGACCCGAGTGGCTCCTACAGAGACGACCGACGGGACGACAGACGAGACGATCGAAGAGGAGATAGAGATCGCAGAGATGACCGAGACAGGGAGCAGCGCGATCGCTACGCCTCGAAGAACCTGCGAGACGTCAACACCTATGCGACCAACCTGCCGCCCAGACTGCAGCGACAGGCAGTGTCGGAGTTGCAGCAGGGAGACATGCGATACGAAAGGCCTCAGGTTGCTTCTGGCGGTCGTGGGGGATCAACAGCAGCAACAACACAGCTTCAGCCCCGAGATGCTCGAGATTCTCGTGGTGGTGGAGAGCGCTACCAGGACGGGGAAGCTGGTGGACTGTCTTCTCGTGGAATGCGACAAAGTGATAGAACCACTGATGATCTCTATGACTCGCGAGGAAATGATTCACGGCGTGATCGAGGCGACCGAGGTGATCGTGATGGTCGAGAAGTTCGGGAAGGAGGTCGAGGCGGTGACCGAAGAACGCCTGAAGATGCCGCAACCTCTTCTTCTCGCACTTCAAATGCTCGCTCTGAGGTGGTGGGCAGCTGGCGAAACAGCAAACGAGAACAGCCTTCCCAGCCATCGCAGCAAGCGGACCAGCGACGAGACTTGCCCGTGGTAGTGGACAAGTCCTCAAGCGATGCGGCCCAGCAGCCGCAGCCTTCAGCATCAGTGGCAGCTGAGTCCACGACGATGACCACTTCATTGCCTTCAGCCTCCTCTGAAAAGACGTTTAGTGAGCCCGCTGCGCTGAAGAAGGATACCACAACTGAATCTTCTGCCACTGCTTCAGCCAAGCCTGAAGAGCCTTCCAAGGACTCGTCGAGTATTAGAACAACAGCGTCGGCTGAACAGCAGCAGCAGCTCGATCAGCACCGGTCGAAGGGCGATGCTCACCACGGAGCAGGAGCAGCAGACAGGCCGAACAGACGCTCGGGAGAGATGGAACGCCCACAGCGGCCCCGGTCGAACCACAGCAGCACCAGCGGCAGCAGTCATACCTATGAGCAGCAGCAGCAGCCTCGGCGAATCATGGCCAATGCTGAGCGAAACTCTGCCGGTGGGCGTAGTCAGCAGCCACAGCTTGCGCCTGCAGGAGGCAGCAGAGACTACCAGACTAGCTCTTCTCGCCCCAGCAACAACAAACCTCAGCTGTCGATGCCTATGGCAGCGGAAGGTGCTGGTGTTCGAGGTGATGGCTACCACCGAGGTGGTGATCAGCGGAGCTACCATCAACAACAGCAGCAGCCACGTCGAGGAGACGGGCAGTACGGCGGCAGAAGTGAGCAAGGCAACTCTCGAGTGTCGCCTTCGCTGTCCACTAAGCAGCCTCATCACATCTATGACAGCCACCATCACCACCAGCAGCCTCGCTCGGAAGGAGGTGAGCGTGGTGAGCTGAGAAAGTCCATGGACGGTGGAAGTCAGCAACAGCAGCACCGGCAAACGCCGCCAGCTTCAACTGCTGCTGCGGCTCCTTCAGCCGCCCCCTCAAGCATCGTTTCCACGACCAGCACGCCCTCCTCAACTGTTGTCAGCTCCTCCGTTTCCTCCTCTACTGCCACTAATCACCATCACCCCCACCACCAGCAGCCTCAGCAGTCGATGGTCCTGTACCCGACGCCAACGGCCTCAACTGGTGCCACTCCACCGGCAGGAGTCGCCGCAACGGCCATTCGTGCCGTCCGAACGGCCTACGGTCCGCCGGCAAGCAAGGCCGCCTTTGGTGGCTCGGCAGCTGCCGCTCCCTCCAGTGAAACTGCTGAGAATAAGTCTGCACCGCAGCAGCACCAGCAATCAGCGAGTGATGCCAAGCAAACGCCCTTTCCACAAAAGTCTTCAGCCACTGCGCAAACGGCAGCTGGTCAGGCGAACAGACAGTCTGAGCCCCCGGCCAGAAGAGGCGATGATGGTCGAAGGACTGGCGGACAGCAGCAGCAGCCACGACAGCAGGACGCCCAGGGACGCATGCTGGTGGATGAGCGGCGGTATGATCGGCGAGGAGATGATCGCCGTGATGACCGTCGGGATGACCGGCGAGGTGATGGTCGGCGGGAGATGACCACCTCTCGTGATGGTCAGCCCATTAAGCGAGCTGATCAGCGAGGTGGTGATACCTACCGAGCCGAAGGACCACGAAGAGCTGACCAACCACAGCAGCAACAGCAGCAGCGTCGAGACCTCCCCGAGCGACGAGGAGGCCCCAGTGATCAAGCTGGAGCTGACCAGAACGCACGAGGACGGTCAAACTCCTATCGAACTGCTCCAGGTGGTGGTCCAAGTCAGACCACTGCGAAAACCGCTGATCAGTCGAACACCGCTTCACTGGCTACCTCTATGGGAAAAATGTCGCTCGATGAGCAGCCTCAAAGTGGCAAAAACAAGGTGATTAACAGCAGCAGCAAGGTTCACCAAGGACCACCGCCTTCAACAGCAGCTGCTGGAGGAAGCAGTAACCTTCAGCGGAAAAACTCCTCCTCAACGCACGACTACCACCAGCAGCACCACCACCAGCATGACGACTATGAGATGATGTACTCGACGGAAGTCGGCGGTGATGAGGGCTGGGGTGGAGCGAAGAGAGGTGGCGTGGGTGGAAGCAATCGTGGCCGGACACTGTCGAATGCCTCCAACAACAAGACAGGAGGAGGTGGTGATAGGCCTCAGCAGCAACAGCGAGAGCCTCGTGAGCCACGCAGAAAAGAGGTGAGTGATTTATTCTGTTTGTTTTTATTTGGTTATTGGCCTAGCCTTAATTTCTCTTCTCGATTATGATGAGTCTTTACCCACTTTGTGTATGTCAATCCCATGAGAGTCCAAAAGAATGATTACAAACTCGGTAAACTGAGGTTGAGAGAGAATTGATAGAAATGATCAGTTTTAGACAGATGAGAACTTTTTGAGTTGTTTTCTAACGTTTTTCTTTTTTTGCTAACAGCGATCAAAGTCCAAGGAACGCCGGGGCGATGGTCAACAGCAGCAGTCACAATCCTCATCACAGCCGCAACAAAGAAGAGGTGGCGAAGGTGGTGGTGGACGTGGTGGCCGCAGCACGGAAGGTGCTGGTCAGCAGCAGTTGCCAGGAAACAGTCGATCATCAACGGAGGGTGGTTTACAACGAACTGGTGGCCAGCCAGGCATTAACAAGTCTGGGGAGACATCGCACCTGAAGACCGGTGGTGGTGATCACCCAAAGACTAGCACGACTTCAGTGGCAGCAGGTGGCGGCGGCAAGTCTGACGGGCGAACCTTTCAGACGAACGCTGCCGCCGCTCGCGGTGACCACCGAGGCGGAGCAAACAATGCGGCTCGTGGTACAGCAGCAGCAAACAAGACCACCACTTCTTCAGCTGCCAACTCTGCTGAGCAGCCAAAACCCATTTCCTCTTCAACTGTGATCCCCTCTGGCGGCAGTGCCTCAACGACGCCCAGCTCCAACCACCCCTCGACGTCGTCGACCAAGTCGAATAGCTTTGACCAGCACGACAGCGGCATCGACAGCGAGCACCAGCCGCCCTCCACCTCCTCCACCTCCACCTCGCAGCGCTCCTCGCCCAGCAACAACAGCAACGAGGAGGGCAAGGGAATGGGCGTCAACAAGCAGGGCGCGGTCACCACCACGACCACCGCCTCCTCTTCAGCTTCAAAGTGCTCAACGACTGCCACCGGCTCAAGTGATTCAAAGCCTTCCTTGAAAAAGTCCTCTGACTCGATGGGCATTTCTTCGAAGTTGCCTGATATGGTAAGTGAATTTTTTTGTCAGCTTTATTATAGTTTTAGTTTTTTGCTATTTTAGCCGTTGACTGTTTTAGGCTTTTAAGAGTTTTAAAGGTGTAGGGATTCAGTTTCTTTTTTGTAATGAAAAAGTTATGCACCACACTCTTTCAGCACCGATCTCTTCGTTCTTTAAAGCATTGCATTATCATTAACCTTCTGACACACTCAACTAACGCTCTCTCGTCTCTTGTTTGTTCTCGTCTTACACTACTTAAACTATCGTCAACCAAACACCTGTGCTTCCTCTTCTTCCTTTGTCTGTCGCTCTCTTGCCCGTCCTCTAGCAGGAACCGTCCTCTAGCCAAAACAGTAGCCGGAAACTGGTTGGAACGCTAATCATTGAGAACACTAGGCTAAGGGCGGAAAATAAAGTATTGTCCAAGGTATAATCCAATGCTCAAAATCTTTTACCCTTGTCTTACCGTGTGCTGTGTGTTGTGTGTTTGTGGTGCTTGCATGAGCTGCTTTTTTGAAAATCATTCTTTTCTTCATTTGATCATAGCCTTTTTGCATTTTCAAATCTTTTTTGACGATTGACTAATGCTTTGTTTTTCATTTCCCCTTTCTTTGCAGATTGACGAGAGCAGCATCGACACTGTTTCGGGTTCTACTGCCAATCAAAAGCAACAGCAGTCACAGCCTACGGTGCCGCAGGGCACCTCCTCAGTGGCCGAAGAGTTGAAGATGAAGTTTGACTCGGTGAAGAAGGTGTGGGACAATCCACCGCCTTCTGCAGCGGCATCATCAGCGACCACGGCTGCAGCCATTGACGGAGCCGTTTCGAACTCGAACGCCGCCTCTGAACAACGTAAGAACTCATTGCTTGCACTGGACAAGAGCTCCTCCAAGTCTTCGGTGGTTTCCATTGGTGGGTTTACTAGTGGTCATAGTGGTTCAAAGTGTGCCTCACTTAGCCTTAGCCTTCCTCCTTCTAACGCCCATTCCCACTCCCACTCCCGACCCGCCTCTGCCTGTTCTGCATGCTCCGCCTCACACGGCGGCCACTTCGTAGCCACTTCTTCTGGCAGTAGACCAGATACTTCAGCCCTTGCAAGTGACAATCGTGCTAACAATGGTTCTTTCTCTCCTTCTATCTCCGCCTTTGCCTCTGCCACGTTCTCCTCCTCCTATTTCCTTCTTCCAAATCCTGTCCGACCGCTCTTTTCGACGGTGGCCTTTCCAACGCCTCCTCCTTCCATTCCTCCTCCGATTCCTCATATTCCCATGATTCCTCCTCTTTTAGGCGGCGGTGTTCCTCTTCACAGCGGCACCTCTAACCTGCTGATGCAGGGCGGCAGCCATGCATCTTCTCCGCCCATCACCCTCAGTGACATGCGACAGGCGACTGCAGTCGGGCCCTACCAACAACAGCCGGGCATTCCGCCGTTTGGTGGGCAAACGGCCTATCACCAGGGAATGCAGACGCCCACCAGTCCGCCGACGGCCGCTGCCCTGCCCCCGCAGCTCTACTCTGCCGCCGGACAGCCATCTCCCTTTGCGCCCTTTGGAGGGCCACAGGCCGCCCATCTCGAGCAGATGAACCCGTTTGCAGCGGCTGCCGCCGCGACGCCTACACTTCACCCGATGCACTATATGCCGGTGACGGCAGGAGCAGCGGCAGCTGGAGCTGCCGGCCAGCCGCAGGCGGTGGCCGCCGCCTTCAATGCCGCCCAGCACCCGGCGCTGGCGATGATGGGCAATGCGCACCACCACGCCAATGCCACCAACCACCACCACCTGTACCAGCTAGCGCAGATCGCCCACCATCAGCAACAGCAGCAGCAGCAGCAAGTTCAGCAATCTCAAGTCGCCGCCCACTCGCTGGAGGCGATGAACAAGCAGCAGCAACAGCAACAGCACTACACGCTGGCGCAGACCAATGCCGCAGCCGTCCTGGCCAACAACATTCTCAAGCAGCAACAGCAGGCTCAAGCTCAGCAGGTGCAGAGCCACTTTGGGGGCGCCGGAAACGGTGGCCACCAGTCGGTGAGTCCGCTGCAGGCGCAGGCACAGGGCACGGCCAACTGGGCCTCGGCAGTGGCTGCCCAACAGCAACAACAGCAGCCATCCAACTTCAACTCTGCATTCACTGGAACTGCCGCCTCTTCTGCCGTCGTCGGCGGAGTGGGGGGCCAGAATCCTCAGGTGGCGCCCTTTCCGGTGAACAGCAACACCCGCGGCAGTGTGCCACTCAGCGCTGCCAATGCCATTCCTGCGCTGAGTGGCGTTGCAGTGGCTGGCAGAAACGCTGGCGGTGGTGGGGGTGGTGGCCAGCAGGCACTTGACGCCGCCCAGCAGCAGCAACAGAATGCACTGCGCTCCTTCTTCCAGGCCAGTCTGCTGCACAATGCAGAGGCCATGCAGAACGTCCATCAGGCACAGCAGGCGTACGCGCTGAACGCCGCCGCAGCCGCCGCTCTTCAAGGAGGCGTTGGGGGCGTTGTTCACCCGCACGATATGGTCGCCGCCAGACAACAACAGCAGGCTGCAGTGGTGGCCGCCCACTTTCACCAGCAGCAACAGCAGCAGGCGGCGGTGGCCGCAGCAGCGGCTGCTGCAGCCGCCCGAGCTGGCGGTCAGTACGGTCCTCTGACCACCTCTGCCCAGAACGCGATGAACCAAAGTTGGCCAAACCACAGTCAGCAGCAGCAGCAACAGCAACAACAACAGCAGCAACAACTTCAGCAGCACTTCTTCAAGACGATGGGCCATGGGTGAGTGTTTCCTGTTCTCTTCTCTTATTTGTTTATTGGTTTGCTGCTGCTCACCATTCAACACCCAGTACCTCGGTTCACCCATTTGACTGACACCCCACCATTGATCACACATGTGTAGATTTGCCAACCAACATCAGCAACGCCAGTTTATGCAAATGTTCGGCGGCGGTGGCGGCGGTGCACCGACAGTGCCCGGTGCCGGTAATCTCGGTAACGCCGGAATTCAGCTGGCCATGGCCGGAGGTGGCGGTGGCGTGGTCAATCACCACCGAGCCAGCCCTTCGGGCTCGATTGGAGGCGGCAGTGGTGGCTACCCGGCGCCCATTCAGCGGCCAAACAACGGCAACAAGAATGGCGGCGGCCAGTACTCGAACCGAAACGGCGGCAAGTCCTTTGACGACCGCAGAAAGTCGGGCGGTGGTCGAAGCTTCTACGGCAGTGGCGGCAACCACAACAGTAACAGCAACAACAACAATAACAACAACAGCATCAGCAACCGAAACAGCTCAACGCCGTCACCGAGCGGTGGAAAGTCCGCCGTCGTGCTGACGACCACTTCTGTTGGTGCCGCTGAGCAACAACAGCAACTCACCAACGGAATCGGCGGAAGCAGTTCAGCAAACACTGCTGCTGCTGTGCAGCCAATTTCCGCTGCCGTCCCAACAGCCTCCGCTGCTGCTGCTGTGGAGTGTTCAGTGGCCAACAAGGATTAGGATTTTAAAGACCCTCACAATGTTCACGAATCTGTTGATTAATAACCTCTGCTCCCTCTCTCTCTGCTCTCTTCACCTCGTTGTTCAAATATTTATCTCTCCTCTCTTCACTTTTATCCTCTCTTTTTCCCCTTTCCCTTAGCTAATTATTTAAACACTTTTATCACACACACCCACACACTTTCCCTACCTGCTAGCTGTTTACACTTGCTCGTAAGTGCACCATTTTCCCAACACACCCACACCCAACCACCCACACACCAATTGCCAACACACTGTGTATCTTATTATTTCCGTTCTCCCACTGCTGCTGGGAGGAGACTGCTGATTCTATCAATGGGGACGATTCTCTCACTTATTCTCCCATTGCCAGTTCACCACAAATTGCACCACCTACACATGCACCCGAACTGTATAGCAGGTGATTAAAGCCTAATTTATAGATTTTAACCAATTCAATTAATGTAATACCTTGTAGTTGTAGTGAGTGCTGTGGCGTAAGCTCTCTATCTTCTCCACAGCTTTTATTAGATTTGTACATCTTCTTTTCTTTGTTTCTTTACACCGTTTGACTATCTCATTGAATCAGACTGCTGCTGATGATGACAGTCCCCTGACCACGACCACGAATCGATGATGATTGTTAATGTTTCACACACACACTAAACACTGATAATGTTCTGGTGGAGAAGAGGGGCGTCTGTTGTATGAAGAGATGATCTGCTGCTTCTCTTGATTAACCATTTTGCCGCCTTTTTCCACTTTCACAAAATTCTGTTCAATCGTTTTCCCACACACACTCTTTCACCTCACTTCAATTCACTTGCCACCACTGCGAAACACCTCCTCAATCTTTCTCCTTTGTTGTTATTGCTGCTCTATTTTCGTTTCTCTTCTCTTGACATCTCTCTCTTTCTCTTTCCTCATTGACTTTCCCCTTTGACTTTGACTTTTCATCCACTCTCGACTGCTCTCTCTGCTGCTGATTCTTCTCCTCCTTTCCCTCCTTCCTTTCTTCAATTCTCCAATTATTCTCCAACCCTTTTGGATCCTCTCTACACCTCCTTCTCTCTTTCTCTCTGGCCACTGCTACGAACACTACTAGGAACTCTCTTTCCCAATTCAATTCACCTCTTCAATCACTGACGACCACCACTGCACGCTCTGCTCTTCTGATACTCTTTGAGCTTTGAAGGTTCTGCTGCTTCAAAGTCAAAGCTGTCAAAGATGAACTGGACTGTTGCAGATGGTCACATTTGATGGTGTTCTCTCTTCTCTTTCTCGTTTCCCCTGTGCTCTAGTTGTGTGTCTGTGTTGAACTTTTCCTTCTTTCTTTCAGACACACAACTATCACCACCAAAACTAAACAACAACACACTGCGCTGATGGACTTTTTCTTGGCTCCTTCTCTCACTTGAAAACAGTCCCACTTTTTGTTTCTCACTTTGACTTTATTATTATTACTTCTTACACCACACAGACTGTCAGACGGAATATTTCTCTGTCTTTCTGTCTTCTCTCTGATCACACACACCCACACCCACCCACACACCTGCTGGAAGGAGATTTATTTATATGATTATTTATATACTATTATTATAAATTAAATCAATTGCAATTACAAATCTTGCTTGTTTGTTTGTTTATCCCTATTTCCAATCCTTATGTAAGTGTAGTCGGGGAGGTGAAAGCGTTTGCACATCCTTTCGTGGGGTGTCGGATGTCACCTGAACTCTATTGCAGCGGCAGCCGTTTGCCTGAAGCACCGCAAAATTTGCATAATTTAAAAAGTCGAGGTTTTGTTGTGTGAAGGAAGTGGAACTAATGGCCACAGTGACACTGACACTGACTTACAGACACTGGTGGACATCCGCTTAAAAGTAGAGGGTTGAGGTTGCCCTGGAGGCCATGTTTCCAGTGTCCACAGTAGCAATGCTCAGTGTTTCCTTAATTAGGGTTTCCGTTGGTGCTATATTGTTATTTTATTGGACTATTTAAAGCGGTTTCGGTTTTGTGGGGCAGATCACAAACATTTTCAAGTGTTCAGCAGTAAACAGCAGTTAAATCTTTAACCTTTCAAAGTGAAAAAGATGAAGTTCCAAACCGTTCTCTTTGTCGCCGTGGTAGTCGTCACCGTGTGCCATGTGGCCAGAGCCAGCTCAAGTGATGAAGACGAGATGGCCGTCGCCGAGTCGATTGTCAAGGGTGCCGGAGCTGGTGCCGGAGGAGCTGGTAAGTGGATATTATTATTGTTTGCTTAAAAAGTCCAGCTGATTAACCTGGTAAACCATTTTCCTTTCTAAGCTGCGGCCAAGTTTGCCAAGGGAGGCGCTGCTGGAGCAGCTGCCAAGGGTGGAGCTTTCGGTATGATTTTAGTTATGAGATTAATTACAAAATGAAACAAAAAAATAATTGCAAATAATTAGGTACCGCTGGAGCTGCTGGTGGAAAGGCAGGAGGTTTTGCCGCCGGTGCCGCTGGGGGAGCTGGTAAGTGAAAACTGAAGCGTTTGAAAATCTTTATTAAAATCAAATTAAATTTTTTCTCAGCGGGTTTCAAGAAGGGCGGAAAGGCAGCCGGTGGTGCCGCCGGAGCGGCCGGTTTCAAGAAGGGTTTTGCCGGTGGCAAGTTCGGAAAGATGGGCGCCGCTGGATTCAACAAAAAGTTCGGTGCAGTGAAGACCTTCGGCTCTGCTCAAGGTTTCAAGTTTGGCAAGGCTGGTGGTGCCTTTGCTGCTGGTGGTGCTGGTAAGTGATGGATGAGCTAAAGTTAAAATGCATCTAACCAGAAATACCCAATTTTAGCTGGTGCCGCCGGAAAGAAGGCCGCTTTCGGAAAGGGTAAGGACTTCATTAAAAACACTTGTTGATTTTGTCATTTAATCTGTGTGATTTCATTTTCTCAAAAAATTTGTAGCTGGTGGTGCTGGAGGTTTCAAGACTGCCGGCGGAAAGAAGGCCGCTGGATTTGCCGCAGCTGGCGGCGCAAAGGCCGGCAAGTTTGGTATGTTTTAGAGCAGTGCAAGAGTGCAGTACTTCTTTTCTGTACAAACAAAAGTCTAATTTGTTGTTTTTTAACTCAACCAACTCAACTCTAGGCAAGGGCGCCGCTGCAGGAGGTTTCAAGAAGTTTGCCGCCGGAGGAGCGGCAGCCAAGAAGGTCGTCAAGACTGGAAAAAGCGGTGGACTGATCGGTTAAGTAGGAAAAAACCTCCTTTTTGTGCAGCTACCCTTTTCAACTTTTGTTTCAATAGTACGAAAAGGAAAGCAAACAAAAGAGATGTTTTGAGCTTTTAACAAATGCTCACCTGATCAGATGTTTTTTGTGTCATAGATGTTTGACTTTGCAAAATAATAAAAATGTAACTGCCAACTTAAAAAAGTGTTTCAAACATCTTAATCATTAGTAATCATTGCTACCTCCCATAAGTCTGCAACTAAAACAGTCGCTGATGCGAAGCTTTTAGTGCATCAAACTGGTTTTCAATGTGTATTTTCACTTGGTTGATTCTGTCACCATCAGTCCTCTTCTTGTTGTTCACACACTCTTTAAACACACACACACAACAAACATTGAATGAGTTTGCATGATAAACAGATATGATAAATGACCATATTTTTCTGTTTTTATTTTTTCAAACCGCATACTTTTTCTTTTGTATTGACTTTGCAGCTCAACCAGCTCCAATGCAGTTTGTGTGACTCCAGTGGGGTGAAAAATGAGCAACTGCGACTCATGAAAGAGGGAAAAGTGTGAAGAATGAATGCAAACAAGAGTGCAAACTAGAAAAATGGGCAAACAAAGTCAGAGCACTTGAGCAACAACAGCACTCAACAATCTTTGTTGCCCACATTTCCAGTCTATGCAAACATCAAGGGGGTGTAATTGACAAGTGCCAAAAAATGAACAAACAGGTAGCTTTTTGCCGATTGCACTCACTCGATTTCCTATTTAAAAGCCGGGTTTTTTTGTTCATTGTTTTCTGCTTATCAGTGCAATCACATTTTTTAACATTTTAATTTTTTCAACTTTCATCTAGCGAATCTTGATCAACACCAACAAAAAATCAAATTTTTTAATTTGATGCTTTCAACTGTCAAAATCAAAGACTCAAAACAAGATGAAGTTCATACTCATCGTCTGCCTCATTTCGCTGTTTTGTCTGAGCATTGCCCTCTGCCAGAATCGTGAACCACGAACCTACGGAAACATTCTGCCTGCCAGTTCGCCCCTGGCGCCCAATCTCAGCGAAGGACAGAGCAGAGGCTCTGGCAGCAGCAACAGTCGAGATTCTCAGAGCAGCGGCTCTTCAAGAAATGGTGGTAGCAGTGGTAGTGGTGGTGGTTATGATAGCGATGATGATGACACTGGTTCAGAAGGTGGTCGAGAAAGTAACAACAATAACAACAATCGAAGAAATAATCATAAAAAGTCAAAGAACAGCAGAAATTGAAAATGGAAACGCTATTTGATTATCACTGCAGTACTACAACGTACTCCAAATATTGTGACTTCTTTTGTTTATCAAATTGTTGTACCAAATTAATAAAAAGGCTTCAAATATATCTGCATTCTATCTTATCTTTGCTGTCCTATCTTTCTTATACACTTAAAACTATTTTACTATCACTGTAACCAAAAGTAGTTAAAACTCAAAAAGTAAATGTCGAAAGTATAATATGCAAACTAAAACAAATTTTATTTGCAATATTTAAAACTTAAAATATGGCTGCAATAAACTGCTTTTCCATTTTTGCTTTGATTTGTCTGGCAACTTTTTCCAGTGGAGTTGAAGCAAGTTGGAAAGTGTTGGCAAGCACCAATGTAACAACTGTACAAGCTGGTGAACCGTTTTCAGTTCGCTGTGAGGTCAGTTCGCCGCTCTTTGACGTCAGAGCGGATGATTTTGAGATGGACTTTCACTCGAAGCAGGTGCTCTCCCTAGCGTACTACTACGTGTCTCCTGGTAAGCTCTAGAAACGTTTTGCTCTTTTGTAAAACTAATCCTCTTCTTTCTCACTTTCAGCATCGGCCATCAAAGCTCGAAAAACGCTTTTCTATTCTAGCCTTGACGATAACCAAAAACGGTACATCCAATCTGTGGCCAAACAAGAAAACTCCAGTTACTCAGCCTACAAAATAGTCATCACACCAAAGGCGGAGTTCAACGCCACCTTCTTCTGCAAAGCCTGGTACAAGAAGAGCCTGATGGCGGTCTCCAATGAAACGACCCCGCCTCTCTCGGTCATCCTTCCACCTCCAAAACTGGCCAGTAATGTCAGTCAGGTGGTGCCTGGTCATCCTTTTACCCTTACCTGTTCACTTGGTGATCATTTTGAGCATCAGCAAGCATATTCTGTCAAGTACTTCAACAGTCGAAATGGACTTCTTGCCACTTATGAAGTTGATGGTAAACAAAAACATACTTTTTGCAGTAAAAATCATTCAAATCTAATTCTTCTTTATCAAGCTCAAGGAGAGGTTTTTCTCGCCTCGGAGCAGTTTGCCAATGTGACCGCCAATTTAGGCGCTCGCGTGGCGTATCCAGTGTTTGATTTGGAGATCATCGAAAAGGTCGACCGAAAACAAAGCTACTGGTGCCAGTTAGTAGTGGCATCTAATGTAAACAGAAAATACGAATCACTTCACTGGAAACCGGTTGGTCCGTTTGTGGACTTTACCTCTATTGTTGGTGATGAAAAGTCATTTGAACGCCGAGGCAGGTGTACGGTGGATGACTTTGAGCATTTGAAAACGGAGTATAAAGTCCAGTTTTACAGCGACTTAGGGGAAAACAAGAGCGAAAATTTACTTGGCTACTACTGGATTAGACGTGAGTACTGTAAAGACATTGTTGCTAAAGTTGATTTGTTTACTCTTTCTAAATCAGCCAACAAGATCACTCAATTTGTGGCCGAGCACCAAAACATCGGCCAGATGTGGTCTTCGATCATCCATGGCTCCAGTATTGCCTATCCAAACTTTGAGATAATCACGCGGCTGAATAGTAACTTTTCAAACAAAGGGCATGGAAATTGGTGGTGTGTGCTGAGCATTAGTCAACCCGAGCAGAACGGTCAGAACCGTCTGGTAAGGTCAAACACTTCCATTATTAATTAGGCGGTAAAATAAGTGTTCCGAAAATGTTTCAAATGTTAAAAACTGTGATTTCAAATTATATTAAAAAACTATTTGTTTCTGATTTAACTACATTGTAATGCTAAATGGTTGATTAGCAGAGCCATTAGAAAATAAAGATTTGTACATTGATAAGAGAAGAGAGTAAATGGTAAGAACAACTCATCATTTCACGCATAATTGTGACAATTTTTGTAACAATACAAAAAAGTGAGTTATAAATCAAGAGTTTGAAAACGGGTACTTTTAATACTCTGCCTAAAACCTACTGCTTTTAGCCTTGATTTCGTTCATTTCACAAAAAAATCTCAAAATGATTTTCCAAACGTTCTCCACTTTGCTGGCTTTCTTTTTTGCAGCCCTCACACTACCGGTGATAAGCTTTCAGGAACTGCGACGAAGTGTCGCCTCCATCAACGTCACAAGAGGGCGTGTGGGCGAGCCGCTGACACTTCGATGCGAGGCGCCCAGCCTAAAGGTGGACGATCAACGGCTGGAAATATCATTTCACACTGACCTGCTCCACACTGCTGATGATGACAGCTCATTTTTGGCCGACATAATAATCGAAAGTAAAATATTCTGAAAACTTTTTTGTTGCTAAAATCAACTTTTCTTTTTGTTTCCTAGATCCCACAAAATCGTACGCGAGCACGCACTTTGACAGTCACAGACACCACGATGACACTTCCTTTTCTCGGCAGCACATTTCCTCCATCACAATGCTGCCAGCCCCTTCTCTCACCGCCTACGAGGTGAGCATCGTTCCTGCGTCTGAGTTTAGTACCGATTTTTACTGCCACGTCTACTACTCAAGTGAGGGAGCTGTCGTGGCCTCTAATAAAGTGCCTCTGGTGGTGCTTTCAAACAAGGTTGAAGAAAAACCATACGTTGAACCGTACATTGAACCATACGTTGAACCACACGTCGAACCAAATGTCGAACCACACATTGAGCCACACATTGAGCCGTACATACCGCCCCAACCTCTACACCACCACTATACGCCGGCACTTTCCAGACTGGTGCTCACCGGCGATGATGAACGGTGGCAAGCAAACTCGCCCTTCACCGTCACCTGTTCCCTCTCTTACTTCACCGACCTAATTGGCAAAGACTACTGTGTCAAGTTTTACAGCACTCGGGAGGGCGTCTTGGCTACCTACAAGGTGGATGGTAAGGAGGATTAATTGAATTAGATTGGCTGATTATATAAGTAATCGTTTAATTAATTACCACAGCTGCAGGAAGATCCTTCCTCAGGTCGGAAGAGTACGATCAAGTGTCTGCCCATCTGGGCGCCAGGTCATCCTATCCCAACTTTGATCTGGTCATCACCGAAAGAGAAGGAATCTACCATGGTGACGGCAGTGGTTTCCGCCAGAGGTTCTGGTGTGAGCTACTAGTTCAGTCCACCGATCGCTACGAGTCTCCTCATTGGCCCCATCCGCCATTTTTGGAGTTTCGTACCTCCTCCATTCCCACCTCCACCACTTCTTCTTTTCTGTATGAAAAGCATGGCCGCTGTACGGTGATTGATTTTCCCCAAAACTCCGCCGTAGAATATGAGGTTCGCTTTTACAGTAACTTTGGAGAGCAAAGGGCGGATGATAATCTACTTGGATACTACTTGATAAGACGTAAGGATACTTTTTTGTATTTTTTATATCTAAAACGTTATTTGCAGCCGGCAAAACGACTGAATTTGTAGTGGAGCATCACTCCTTCTGGACCGGTACGACCAATGGCGCCAGTGTCACCTATCCGGACTTTGATATAATCACCAAACTGAACGGAACACTAAATGGCAGCAACAAGTGGTGGTGTGTGCTGAGCATTGGCCAGCTAGGACAAACAAAATACCGGCTAATTAAATCAAATTTAAAAGCACTTTAGATACTGTCAAACTATTGCAATTTAGATCTATTAGGCAATTAACTATTGCAAAGTTGTGAAGTAATTGTGATAATAATGGTTTTAACTATAAAAACGACGGAATTTAGTAGTTTTTTAGTTTATTTCTCATTTTTAAAATATTGAAAAAAAATTTGTTTTTATTAAAAATGGTTTTGAAAAGCTTGTTTATTCTTTTATTATGTGCCATTTTTGTGTCAAATATAAGTTTTCAAAATGCAGTGAAAAGAAGCAGTGCCTTGGTTAATGTTACAACAGGGTACGTTGAAGAAACGATAACACTGCGATGTGAAGTTCCGGATGTTAAATTGGAAGATGAAAAATTAGAAGTGTACTTTCATACTAATTTTACTAGTGAAGACAATAATTTAGCTGTCTACAGCGTATCTAGTATTTATTTTTATTTTAAAACATTTTTATTTTTTATTAA
>JAALOO010000514.1_pt1 | contig 34334 bp, 12 predicted proteins | sample 7257641 | NCBI WGS metagenome assembly JAALOO01 (sample SAMN14085613, study PRJNA598686) | mite metagenome | biome: ENVO:01001000; feature: ENVO:01001002; material: ENVO:01001226; isolation source: single female mite from University of Michigan culture on fish food culture... ...
CTTTGTGTTCTTACGCGTATACACGTAAAAAACAAGCAACTTTTTCTCTCTGTGGACCAGCCAGGCATGACCAGAAGAGATGGAAAGAGAGACAATGCTGCTGAGCAAAAAAGACCATAGTTTTTACTAAACGAATTTGAGAACTTTTGCCCCCTTCCTCTATCACTCATTTATTCAAAATGCTGCTGTGAATCATCATCATCATCATCTTCTTTTTCTTCAGTAGTTTAGTAGTGGGAGGTTGCAGTCAAACAAAAAATTGGACTCTGCTGTAATTTGATTTATTACCCTGCTAATTGCAGCTTCCAAGCTGGTTGTGCTTTACCTATTTCCTCTTTTATTATTGTTTCTAAATCTAGAAACAGCTACAAAACAACAGCAATAAAGCTGCAAGCTGAATGACTACCCGTTCAACTTGAGAATTGCTTTGTTTTGTTTTGTTTTTCAGGACAACATCCCATTGCACTCAAAATCGCTTTTAAAACACCAAAAAGTCAATCAACGCAAACATACAAATCAGCTTAGGCACACTGTGTCTCACTGTTTAAATGCTAAACAAAGTAGCAATCAATACAAACCAGCGTTCAAAAACAGCTCAACATGAACACCTTTTCTTCTCTCTCATTTAGCGCTAAATGTAAGGTTTGGCTATTCACACTAATTAGTCCCTTTGGGAGGACTGATTGTCAGAAGTTTTGTTTCAGTTTGTCTAACTTAAGTTGGCAAGAAAATCAACTGGAGATGAGCTGCAGCAGCAGCAGCCTAATGCTAAAAAAAGTTGAAATACTCAGTTAGGAAATAGCCTTTTCAAATGTGTCGCATTTGTAGCTAATTATCCTTTCAGACTAATTGGTGTTTGTGCCTATGCACTAGGACAACGTTTTTGGTTTTTGTATTCATTAGGTTTTTCTCATTTTTCAGTCATTTTTGGCTGCTGCTGCTGCTGTGTCGGCCTGTGGTCACATTCTGCTGTGTTCAAAATTCTGCAGAATTTTCCCCCTCAATCTGCAAACAAAAGGGAGACAGGTCAAAAGAAAGAGATAAAAAGGTAGAAAATTTAAACTTTCAATAGAACACAAGAGTCACACAAAGACGAGAGACGCATTAGCTAATTCTACCGGCTCCAGGCGGATTAGTCAACTGTCGTCAATGACTAAAACTTGTTGTTGTCACAGTATTCTGGTCACCACAGTGCTAATTTTATAAGCAGTTTTTTAGTGAGAAAGAAAAATAACAATTTTACAACTAGAAAAGAGAGAGACAATTGTCACGACACGCAACACGACAGTGACTGAAATTATTAGCTTTTAGAGAAGGCAGTCAAACAAACTCACAGATTTTAAAGTAGGCAACAAGTTCTCAGTTCAGTTCAGTTGAGAGCAGACAAACAGCAGGCGGTGTAAAGTTTAAGTGACTCTCGGTGCACTTATATTTACTTACTGCAAAACTCTGACACATATTCACTCACTTCAAATTCGTGAACTGCGGCTGAGCCCCCGGAGGTGCCAGCACCACCACAGCAGAAGCAGAAGCAGCAAAGACAAAAGTCACGTAGGGCAGCAGCAACAGCAACAGCAGCAGCTAAAATGGAAAATGAAAAAGCAAGAAAAGATCACCGCTGGAGAGTTGAGCAACTGCTGACCGGGGCAGCAGCAATTTTAAGCTCGTTTTTAATCCGATAGGGCTCTAATCTCGGAAACTGAATGAAGGAAGGAAGAGGAACTATCACCGGGTTCAAATGTTGTCCTAGTTGTCAATTACCACTGGTCATCTGACTGCCAAGAGTTGATTCAGTGAATTGGGAGCGACAGATTACTAGATATCGATTGCCAAAAACCTCGGTTTGGGCAGGTAAAGAAATTGTTGGAAATCGAATCGAAAATCAGAACGCCATTTGTGAACTGCCCTTTGTTTTGGAATTTATTTTTTCGCCCTGCGCGTACGTGCGCGTCAGCAAAATCTCAAGACCGAATTTGGATTTTATCACTAGCGAAGCCCCGTCAATGTGTTTTTCTGTACCTTCCAACTGCCCATTTGCCGTACTGTACGACTGAAAACAGAAAAGGGCGGATCCAACATGTCGGCGCTGTCTTCACCAGGATCAAGCTTCTCTGCCTCCTTTTCCTCTTCCTCCTCGGGATGCGTTTCCTCATCGTCAAAGAAAGGCACTACTTTGCGTACTAGTCGACCAAGGCGAAACAAGGCTCACCATGTTAACTATGGCGAAGAGGTAGAAGAGTTGGAAGCGGAAATGGACCAATTTTATCATGACCACAATGTTGGCGGCAGCGGTGGTGGTGGTGGTGATAAGGTGGCCAAGTCAAAAAGTCCGCAAAAGAAGAAGAAGAAGGAGAAGAAGTCGCCTAAGAAGCCAGAAAAAGAGCCCAAAGAGATGAAAAAGCGGGGAAGGAAGAAGAAGACGACGGAAAAAGAGACGACTGAATCGATCGAAACAAGCAAGCCTGGCAATCTGATCATTCCCGGCAGCCCCATCATCCGCCCACCGCCGACCAAAACAAAGTACATCACCGAGCTGTACACTGGCAGCAAGGAGCTGGCCGACCACGACCTCTTCGAGGTGGCCGACATGGAGCACCAGCACCGGAAGCTGAACGAGGCCCTCAACGAGCTGATGGATCCAGGCGCGCCGAACCTGCTTCAGCACGAGAAGCTGAGTCGCATCTTCGGCAACGAGCGAAAGGCGAGGGAGGCGAAGCTGACCGCCGACCGGCGAGTGCCCGCCCTGCTCCTCGCCAGCGCCAAGGTGGACCTGGGCGTGGAGAGGCTGCCGGCGCTGGGCCCCAACACCTATCCGCTCATTCGGTACATCAACGAGGCGCCCTTCTTTGAGCTGCACACTTTGGCGCCCGAGGAACTTGCTGCCGAGGAAGTGAACACCAAGAAGGAGGAGGAGAAGAACGACGGCGGAAAAGTCGTTTCGCCAGGCCAAGTGCTCGGCTTCGCCGACGAGGAGACAATGGCACTCTCCAAGGTGATCTACGAGTTTCTCTTCAACTTCCAAAACGAGCAGTGAGAATAAGGGCAGAGTTCAGTCCAACGGAAAAACGGAAAACACAAAGATTTCAATCTGATTTTCAACATTTTACCTTTCATCGCTATTCTCATCAATTCGCTATTCTATATCTCACCATCGCATGCTTGGACGTTCTAGAAAAAACATTCACTACCAGCTTATCAACACTGAAAACACCGAATAATGTCATTCAATCTATCTTTCATTTTCTCCTCAGTCAAAAGTTTTGTCACTACCTAACTAGCTAAACTACCACCATCACCACTATTAAATCCACTGTGCAATTATAAATCGGCGGAAAAGTTACATTTTCAAATTTAAGCCTCTACTTCTACATCTTCCTGCTTCTTCAATTGCCTACCTTTGCTGCTTTTTGCATTTTTTCATCTGTTTTGATTAATGATCGCTGAATCTGCCATCATCTCTCCTCATCATCCTCATCCTCAGCTGCAGCAGCGTATCTAAATTAATAATTTTTCGTGCAAAACTTTAAAATCTCTCCGACAGGCAGGAGAAAAGTAGGTTAATGTAAGATATCTTCTGTAATCTAGTAGAAAATTAAAATTTTCAACCGATAAACAGTTGCTGCAGAAGCAGCCTTAAAGTTAAATGAGTTTTTACTTCAAAAAAATCCGGGCGGCAGAAAAAATTGGCGCACATTAGCGCTGGACACTGCACTGAGCACTGAGCACTGAACTGAAAGGCTAGAGGCAATTACAAAATCTCATTAACCGTTATAAACAAAAAATTGGGGGGAAAAGATACTACTTTTCGGCGGCAGCAGCGGCATCATCATCAAATCAGAACGGGCACAACAATTTTGATTCACAAAAAGAGGGGAAGGAAAAGGATGCGGCCATCATCATCAGTGCTGATCATCAACATGATTTTCTTTTTCACCGCACACTATCTAATCCATCCATCTAACCAGAGAAGAAGAGGTGTCATAAAAGTCATCAGTTATCAGCAGCTCTCTCCCTCTCTCTGTACAGTAACAACACCGTGGACAACAGCAAATGAAAAACAAATGAAAAGAAGCATCTTTTCTCATTTAAGTTTTTTTTCTTTTGCTTCATAAAGTTCATCCGCAATTAACAGCATCGCACAAAGTCGCTCAAATTGGGGGAAAAGAAACAAAAAACACTTGATCGTCATCTCTTCCATATGGTTGGCCAGCTGAAGCAACTTTGAAGTAAAAACCTGGTGGTGGTGGTGGTGGTGATGTGTTTATCGATCTGGTCGCATCTCTCTCTCTCTCTCTCTCTTTGCAGTGGTCTAGTAGTGAGTAATTAACTTGCACACATTTTCACAACTCAAACCACCAATTCAAGCATTCTGTCTGTCTGAGTGAGTGTGTGTCTGTTTGATTAAATAGTAACAGAGAGAAAGAGAGAGAGAGAGAGAGAGAGAGAGAGAGAGAGAGAGAGAGAGAGAGAGAGAGAAAGCAACAGAGTTTGGTTGCAACAGAGTTTGGTTGCCGGGTGGGGAAGACACTTGCTGCGGCGGCTGTTATTATTAATGACGAGTCAAGTGAAGAAGAGTGCAAATGAAGAGGGCAAACAGTGACTGAAGAAGACACTTGTGGAAACTTTGCCAAGCCTCTTCAGTTAGTTAGTTCTTAGTTCTTAGTTCTTAGTTGCCAGTTTTTAGTCAAATTCATTCACTGCAATGTTTAGCTGTATTGAATTGAAGGACTGCAAATTTTTAATTATGAAAACGAGTGGTGGTGGTGGTGGTCAATGCGCGGCGACTTACAATCTCTGCAAACGCTCTCAATCCTCTTCCGATGCACTCACACACACACTCACATACGTTAATTAGAATGGCGAGCTATTAATAATTCTGCACGTCTGCTCCCCTTCTTCTTCTTCTCTTCTTCATTTTTCTTCTTTTTTTCTCTTTGACTTCAAACTCAATTTGAATGCTAATTTCGCTCTTCTGTGTTTATGTTGTGGTGGTGGTGTTAAGATGATGGTTTCAATCTTGAGGTGATGGTGGTGGTTTGTCTTGTGGTTACCCTCAAGATTAAGGCGAACAAGAGCAACTAATCGACTGAATAGTGAACACACTGGCAAGTGCAAGCTTTTTGTTGTTTTTACGCTGTGTGTGTGTGTTTCATAATTAAAAGTTTGATGACTAAAGCAATGCGGAATGCAATTAAAATCTAAATTAAAATCTACGCATTAGCTTGCTGTAGTAGTAGTAGTAGTAGATCAGCTCACCTGATTATTCACTGTCGGTAAAAAAAAGATGAAAAATAGTCTGATGTATTTTAGTCAGTCAGTTTACAACAACAGCAAAAAATGTACAAAAACTCCTCTAAAAGATTATAACTTTCAGTCCCCCCCTCTCCTCATAAATTGAAATGACACTTGGCTTTTAAATCTGTACATCTTAACATCTAGAAAAAACTTTATCCCATATCCCGTCTGCAACTGTCAAACTGTTTCAAAAACTGTCTCCTGTTCTCTCTCTCTCTCTCTCTCTCTCTCTCTCTCTCTCTCTCTTCAACTTTTCTTTTCCTCTCTTTCTCTTCTTTTCAAGTTCAAGTTCAGTGTGTCAATGTAAAGGTAAGGTAAAGGTAAAGTAAAGCGAGGAGAGTTTCCTCGTCTGATTTCGTCAGTTCGTCTGTCTGTTCACATCACTGTCCCCCCCCACAAGTGGTAAAACGAGAAGAAGAGAAACAAACTATCACTGCAATACTGAGAGGAGACAAACTGTTTCTAAATTGCGGTGAGAGAAAGGTATCTCAATGTCTGACGAGGAAAAGAAAAGCATCACCACCACCACCTCAGCAGAAAAAAGAAGCTGAGCTATCTCCGCTTTCAAAATCTCCTCACTAAGTTTCTGGCTTCCCCGTTAAATGTGGTAAGGAAAGAAGAAGAAGAAGAAGAAGAAGAAGAAATACAGGAGAAATTCGTGCTCGGGGCCTCGATCATCAGCAGCATCAGCTCAATCGATAGATGAGTGATAGCTTAGGATAGAGAGCTTAGAAAAGAAAAAAGTCTCTTAAGTTATCCTCCTTATCCTCCTTCTAATGCTGGGAATGAGAATGTTGCCGCTGCAACCACTGTTTCTGCTTCTGTTGCTGATGCTGAGCAGTGTAATGTATGCAATTTAATTTAAAATTTTAATTGCCTTTTGCATCACAGATGATGATGATGATGATGCAGCAGGTGATTAATGTGCACTCAACTGTGTGTCTCAGCTGCTTTAGTCAAACGAGAAACAACATTTGCACACACACAATTTCAACATTTTTGCTTCTGCTTCTTACCTTTTTTCTTGCACCGAGTCATGAGTTTTGTTTTCAGCAACATCAGCAGCATCAGCAACGGATTTAAGCCGTAAATCGTTGTTTTTGAGTTTGTGTGTGTGTGTCTATGTCAAAACGTATTAGTATTAGTTAAGTGTTTAAAATATGAAAAAGAAGAAACCAAATGTGAGGCTTACAAAGACTAGAAGAAGTGTTGCCATTTGAAACGATAAACGCAATGGGAGACAGAAGAAATGGGAAACGCAAAAGAAAAAGATGAAGGTTGCAGGTGTAAATGATGAGAAACGGCATCAGGGCACGAAATGCAGTGCAAAAACAGTGAGATCAAACAAATTAGAAGACGATGAAGCAGAAGCTGGGTGACAAAAACAAAAGCTTTTTTTACTTGGTTTTCAAGGAGCGGTGTTAGCGTTGGTGGAAATAAGATGGAAAGACATTTCTGACATTTTAAAAAGCCACTTTAAAAAGAGCATGTATTTCACATGGGAGATTAGTCAAAGATAAACTTGAAAATGAGCTATTTTGTTGCTCAAAACACTGGTGAGTCACTAATGGTGACCTTACACTAATCGCCTTCAACAACAACAAAAAAAGGAAAAGGACTGCCACCAAGTCCAATGATCACCTCATTTTGCAATGTACAGACAAATTTTTTTCTATTTTGTCTGTCTAAATGACTGGAGCATTATTTGACTAGTCAAAGAGGAAAGAAAGAAAGGAAAAGAGTTGCAGTCAACAAACTGTCATCATCATCATCATCAGCAGCATTGCACACTTCAACTTGATATTCTTTTCAACTTGGTATTTATTAAATAGCGCTAAAAATGGCAATAATTAGCTGAGTTATGATGATGATAGCTGCTGCTGCTACCACCAGTACTACAGCTGATGGCGAGGTACTTAGGCAAACACAATATCAAATGAGCACAATATAAACAAAATATCTAAAAAGTCCAAGTTTAAGGCCCAGCAAGTGTGTTCAGCAGGAGCCATTACAGCCAGTGCCCAGACAGACAGACAGACAGACAAAGAATGTAATCAGTGTTGCAAATGGACGTTGCAAAGTTTGAGAGAGAAGGCGAAACAGCGCTCAACAAACATTCTCAAATGAGAAATTTCTCAGAGCAGCAGCAGCAGTGGAAATGGAGGCACTTAAATTAAATCATATCAACTCGGGAGAACCAGAGAAATAAAAAGAGGAGGAAATCTCCCTTATGTGCTTCAGTAAAATAACTTAACAATCGCAGCAGCTTTGCTGCAGCAATTTCAGCCCGCTGTTGGCTGTTGGCCCATAGTGGCATGGTCATTATCATCATCATCATTTCTTCAGTACCATTGAAGAATAGGAAAGGAGGAAGAAAATGTTTAAGAATTGTACAGCTCCTTCTTCCCCTCCTCCTCCTCCTCCTCTTCAATTCATTGACACTAATTTTCCTCCGCTTTTTCAAGAATTTCCTTTACAGTCATTATCATTATCGTCTGATAAATCTTCCGTTAGGCAGCAATTTGCCTGTGTGTGTGCTTGAGAGTCAAAAATGAAATTTTGAAAATAAAAGTTCAAAAAGTTAGCAGCTGTGTTTAGATGTGCCCTAGATGATTAAAAGTGTGTGTTTGTTTGTTTTTGAATGTAAAATGTAGGCTACAAAGTGTTTGGCTTTTGCTTTGCCCTTTTTGATGGCTCAGTCGATCGATTGGTCGAACCCGCCCGGATATCGGGTTATTAAACAGGCAAAGTTGTGTATGTGTTCCGGTGGTGGTTTTGGTGGTGGTGGTGGTGGCTGTAAAGTCAAAACAGCAAAAGCTGCCGCCGTTTTTCAAAGTGCAGGGCGTGTGCCAGCAAAATGTGACATAAAATCTTTCAACATTTTACAGCAGACTGACAAAGTAAAGTAAAATAGAAAAAAGTTTAATTTTTGTCTTTTGTTTGCCTCGTTTAATGAAAAATGGCTTTTCGATAATGTGAGTTAGTGTGTGTTTGGGTTGTTCACCAGAATTTTTAGCTTGTCAAAAGTGACTATGTGGCTGTGTGTGTGTGGCGCGCACCTAATTCACCATATGTGCAGCAACTTAACCAATTTTGGAAGACTGGCACTGGCTGACTACAAAGTAGTCTTTTTAGTACAGTCACTGTACTACAGTGCTTCTTTTTTTGCTTCTACTAATGAAATTGTGTGCGCCTTGATCGAGCACAAAAAAAGTTAAAATTGTGTGCTTTTAAAACGAAACGCCTATCTGAAAAGTGACTAGTGATTTAATGGGCGCCAGCGGTGACAATGTGAATTTTGGTGCTCTGCAGCTGCTGAGCCGCCCAAAAGCTGAAAACCCAAGTTCAAGTGTTTGAAGTGTGTGTATGTGTGTGTGTGATTAATTAATTTGCGACAAAAGCAAAATTTTTCATTTATTCAGTCACTCTGTTTTCAGTCTATTAATAAATGCGCACATGCTGCAGCTTTTTTTGCTGCTGCACTGCATTCATACGCCTATTTTGTTGTTGTTGTCAATTTTGAGTCAATGTGTGTTTTGTGTGTTTTTGTGTTTTGTGTCTGTGTGTGAATTTATTTGTCGTATGTTGACTCAGTGGCCAGCCAACCTGCCAGCCAGCCAACCAGCCACTCTCAACAGTGTCCTGTCCCAGTTTTAAACAATTAGCAGTAAGCAGATAGCAATAATGTAATGACTGAACAATGAGGCAGCAGTGCCGGTTGTTTCGCTTTGCTCTTTCCTCGTCAACCTTTTTCCCCTCGGCCCCTTCGGCAACCTTTTTGCTTGTGTTTGTGGTTCCAGGCAGCCGGTCAAGCGCGGTCAGTTCTCGCCTAGCCGGTGTACCTTGCTTCAGCCATTGAGGGGTGAAGTGGTGGTGGTGATAAAAAGTGGTACAGACAATCAAACGGTCAAGGTTCGAGAGGCTAAAGAGGCGGCTGCTGCAGTAGTAGTAGTCAAAGCGTTTCCGAACGCATCAGGCACCTCCTGTGAAAAAGGTATTTGCAGCAGCAGCAGCAGCAGCAGTGTCTAAAACTATCGAATCGACCACAACGGCAAAGACAATGCGCACCGGCAGACAATGCTCCTCTCTCGGCGAGTAGTCGAACACTCGAGAATACCGACAAGGCAGAGAAGAGTGAGAGGAGAAAGCTTCCATTCACAGACGGAAAATATCACTGCTCGCGCACTGGCTTCGCTTCGATGGCTGCCGGTGCTATCGTTTGAGCATATCAGTTTGATGAATTTTATTTGCTGATGCTTTGGGTAGTGTGACCAGTGGACTGTGCGCACTGACTGAAGCGTGGACTGAACGTGGAACCCTCCACGTCAAAGTAATTGTGCCTGTGTGTGTGTTTTACCAGGTGGTGTCAGCAACAGTGCAGGCAACACTGGCAATTGGCAACAGTGTGACACATCCGAACAGGAACTGACAAACGAAGTTGTTTTTTTGCAATCGAAAAAGTCATATTTAATATTAAAAAAAAGATGATGTGTGCGGAGTTTGTTAAATAAAAAGAGGGAGAAAGAGGAAAAATGTTAAGGAATGGGAGAAAAGAAAAGACAGAAAAAGACAGAGACAGAGAGAGAGAGAGAGAGAAAGAGAGAATAAACTGTGATCAACTGTTTCAAGGATTGCTAACTAACAAGCGGTAGCGGGTAGTGAGTGGTAACAAGAAGAAGTAGAAGCTAAGCTTAGAAAGATTGTAATGGTGGTGGTGGTGGTAGTCATATTTGCAATGGAGAGAGAGCGGGTCAGTAAGGTCAGGTTCATTTTGATTTCCGTTACGGTTTGGGGTGGTGGTAATTGTGAGGGTGTTGTTGGGTGCTGGTTCGGTGCAGGTTGCAATAAGAAGAAAAAAGTGCTGTGCAGAGTGGTTTTGATTTCAGTTTCAGCAGTTGCAATGAAGTGGGTGATGATGATGATGATGATTCAGGTGAGGGTGGGAAAGCCAGTCAACCAAGAAGAAGGAAGAGGAAAAAGGTGAAAAAGTATATGCAGCAAAGAGAGAAAGGTGATGAAAAAGTGAAGACTAGTGTTAGTGTTGGCTTGCAAGATGATGATGATGGAGATGGAGATGAGATGAGATTGCGATATGGGAAGTGCAATAGTGCACAATAATGCAAATAACGTGTTCAGTGACTATGATGAGGAGGAGGAGAAGAATGAAGGCGATGAAGGGATTAAAATGGTACAGTGATGAAAATGCACAGCATGTTCGGTCCGCGCGGTGAAGGTATAAATAGAAAGAGTGCGAGTTGTACACATCACAAAGAGAGAGAGGGGGGAGAGAGGTGAGAGAATACTGACGGAGAAGAAGAAGAAGAAGAAGAAGAATGGGGACATCGTTGATGAGTTGAGGAGTGAAGAAGAGAAGAAGAAGAAAGAAGAGTTTCGAGTCACAATAGTGTGTAGTAGCACGAAAATCGGAATGCTTCAATTCAGAGTTGTGTAGTGGTCACAACAACAAAAACGCCGACAGATAGCCGAAAAAGCTTTTTAAAACTTTTCGCCATTGACGCAAATCTAAGTTGATTGTTAGAAAAAAATAGTAAAAAGGGAAGTTGATTGGTTAGATTAAAAAGCAGAAAAACAAGAGGTTTTAAAAACACTTACCAAAGATGGTCGTGAGAGGGAAGATTGCTGCTGACTTTCCGAACTAGCTGCTGCTGCTGAGGGGTCCTCGACGTGGTCAGTCAGTGAAGGTAAAGAAGAAGAAAGAAGATGAGGAGGTTGTGGTGGTGGATTTGTAGTCGAGAGGTTGAGAATCTTCTGCGCCAGCGCCTCGCTGGTGGTGGGCAGATTCTTTAGCGGCGGCAGATTCTTTTCCTGCTGTTGCTGTTGTTGATGATGATGGCGATCCTCTTCTTCAAGTGGACTTTGAGGCAGGTAGGAGGAGGAGACGCTAGCAGAAGAAGGAAGTGCACCGCTGAGAAGGGGCGAAGAGAGGTGAAGGGGAAGTTGCTGCTGCTGTTGAAGAATCTGCTGCTGAAGTTGCAATTGCTGTTGATGATGGCTGAGGAGGTCATCCTCGCTGCTCACTGAGGGAGAAGGTGGTAGAGGGTGCTGCTGCTGCTGCTGCTGATCATCCACAGTCGATGATGTTCGCAGATTGAGCGCCAGTGGCTGCTCGGTGGAAATCGCTGATGATCGAGGACTGGTAAAGTTTCCGGCTGCCGTTGTTGGTGGAAGCTGAGAAGGGGAGGCAGGTTTGGTGGGAGTGGTGGTTGCTGAGTTGTTGGAGTTGTTCGAATTGTTGTTCGCCGTCGAGGTGATGGAGTGCAGCGCCCTGATGTGCACCAGACAGAGCTCTCGGGTGCGAAACTTTTTGTTGCACTTTGAGCAGCGGTAGCGCTTGTTGCGCGGCTTCGCCGGCTGGCCGCCGTCTCCTCCTGTTGATGAATTGCTGGTAGCTGCTGCTGCTGAAGCACTCGTCGAAGTTGAAGAAGAAGGTGGTGGTGGTCCATTGGGACCGTCGACGATTTTGCTAAACAACGTCGGCGGTGGTACGGCCATGATCGAGGAGGAGGAAGAAGTCGGCGGTGGTGGTTGTGTTGAAGCAGCCGCCGCCGGCTTCTTATGCGAGGCGAGAATGTGCCTCTGGAGCGAGTGCGAGTGCCGATACGTGCGGAAGCACTGGTTGCAGACAAACTTTCCGGGCGGGTTTTTGGTGTTCCCATGACCGGAGGGTCGACCGTTGTTGTTGTTGTTGTTGTTGTTGCCGTTGCCGGGTCCGGTCGGGGTGGCACTGGCGGCGGTGGCTGATGCTCCTGGAGGTGAGGTGAACAGTGCTCCTCCAGGCGAGGTAAACTGCTGCTGCTGCTGCTGAAACTGTTGTTGCTGCTGTTGAAGCTGCTGCAGCTGCTGAAGGTGCTGAAAGGCGTTGGGATCTCCGCCGGCGGCCGCAGCTGCAGCAGCCGCCGCCGCCGCCTCAAACTCCATCATAGCCGCCTGCATCGCCCAGGGATTGCCGCCACTTTGGGCGGAGGCGGCCAGCAGTGCCATCGGATTGATGGGCATGCCCGACTGCTTGGCCAGCAGCAGCTGCTGAAGTGCTGCGGGCATTCCTCCCCCCTCCTGAGGTTTGGGTGAAGAAGGCGTTGAGGCTCGGGAGAGCGAGGTCCGTCCGTCTTCAGAGGCGGCGTTCTCCTGCTGCTGCTGCCCATTCTGTCCGCCAGTCACTGCGGCCATCAGCGCGGCCATCTTCAGGTTGCCGGCCAGATTCATCGCCAGCTCCTCGCCGCTCACCTTGTGCTCCTTCACCAGGTGAATGTGCATCGTCAGCCGGTCGGCGAACATCTGTCCGCAGACGAAGCACAGCCGACCCAGAGTCTCCAGCTGCTGGGCGGTGGCGCCCCCACCTCCGCTCGATGCGGCAAAGGCGGCACTGAGCTCTCCGCTGGTGCGCATCATCGCCAGCACCTCCGCGTGGTCGGCCATCATGTGCGCCTTCAGCCACTTCACTGACTTGAAGCGGCGGTCGCAGAGCTGGCAGCTCTCGCTGAAGGAGGGGAGCAGGCGGTGGCCGGCGTCAGCCACCGGGTCCAATCCGTGCAGCTTTGCCTCTCGGTCACCTGAAGCTGAAGCATTGCTAGCGGCGCTCAAGTTTGAGTCGCTGGAGTCGGCGGCGGCGGCGTCGTTGACGGCGGCCTGAGCGGCGGCTGCCTGAGCGGCTGCGGCCGCCTGGGCCGCCGCCGCCGATTGCATCATCGACATTAGCAGCATCGGATTGATCGACTCCGGGCCGAGGTTGTTTTGTTGAAGCTGCTGCTGCTGAAGAAGGGCAGCTGCTGAGGGATGCATTCCACCGGACTTGCTTCTGCCGCCATTTCCTCCTCTGCTAGCACTTCCGTTTCCGCCTGGAAAGCCGCCCATTCCCAAACTTCCAGGCAGACCACCACCGGCCCCCGAGGGACCGAGCAGCACCGGCGGCGCCGCCCCGTCCTCGTAGATGCCGTGCGTATTCTGCTTGTGCACCTTGAGGAAGTACTTGCTGCACAGCTCCTTCTGGCAGATGTCACAGGTCACCCCGCCGATGGTGCTCGACTGCTGCGCCTCGATGGGGTGCTCGTCAATGTTGATGTTGTGCATCTTCAGCATGTGCGTCTTCATGAAGTACTTATTGCAGAGCTCCTTATTGCAGATGTTGCAGTAGTTGCGGCCGGTCATCACCGGCCCCCGGGAGCCACTACCTCCACCGCCTCCTCCTGAGGACTTGCTGCCACTAGAAGGTTGGCCGTGGCTGGAAGGCATCATATGCATTGATGGGTGCTGCTGACCATCAGGACCTCCGGGAACGAGGCCAGCGGCGAGGGCCGCCTTGATGGTCGCCTGAATGGAGGTCGGGCTGTTGGAAGAGGACGAGGAGGGATGATGCAATGAGGACTGACCGGGGTTGAATTTGCCCTGCTGCTGCTGCTGCTGAGATTTGGCACTCTGCTGTTGTTGTTGCTGAAGAGCCGCCGCCTGATAGAGCGAAGACAGCAGCGCCGGAGGAAGTGCCTGATTGGGGTTCTGCTGATCGGCCATGCCGCTGTTGCTGTTGTTGTTCGAGGGCGACGGACTGCTGCCGCCCGCCGAGGTGCTGCCGTTGTTCGGCTCGTGAATGTTGTGAATGCGCGCCTTGTGCGTCTTGAGGAAGTACTTGCTGCAGAACTCCTTGTTGCACAGCTCGCAGTAAGCTTCGCTGCTTCCGTTTCCGCCGCTTTGCAGCCCCAACCCGGGAAGACTGCCGTCCCCTTTGAAGTTAGGACTGCTGAGGAAGTTTGAGGGCGACTGGCGGTCGAGAAAGTTGAGGCCGGCGGTAGCGTTCAGCATGGCGAGGAAGGCCTCCTCGGTGGGCGGAAAGCCGTGCTCGTTGATGAGGTGGGCGCGCAGGTAGTACCGATTCTCGCAGTCGTACTTGCAGATGTGACAGCTCACCTTGCCGTTCTCCTCGTCCATATTTCCGTTTCTGATCCTCTCTCCTTCTTCCCCCTCCTCCTCCTCGCCCTCTCCGTCGTTCATGTCCCCACCAACTCCACTGCCAGGCATCAGGCCCTTGATCATCGAGTGCAGCTTCTGCAGCTGGTCCTGCTGCTGCTGCTGCTGACCACCTGCTGATTCGCTCCCTTTAGCTGCCGCCGAGTTTGAGGACTTGAGTGAGCTCTGCGAGTTGCCGCAGCCGTGTTCGACCATGTTCAGCTCGGCGCTGACCAGCAGCGAGGGCGGCACACTGCAGCTGCCCACCTCCGCCTCGGCGTCAGAGTCCTCCTCCTCCTCCTGCTCGTTTTGGCGACCCTCATTATCATCGTCCTCAAAGTTGTAGTGGTCCATAGTAGGTGGCTTCTTACCGACTTCTCCTTCTTCCATTTCTCCAGTGCCATTCTCGCCCTCACCTTCCATGCCCTCACCGCCCCCATTGAGGCTGGCGTAGGGAATGTCGTGGTAGTAGGCCTTGTGGACGTTGAGCAGGTAGGTGCTGGGAAAGGAGTGCGGCGCCTGGTCGGCAGTGCACAGCTCGCAACTGACTGAAGGAGTGCTGTTCTGCTCGGAAGTAGTGGCAGAAGTGGTGGTGGTGGTGGTGAAGGCGCCCAAAAACTGCTCGCCATTCTTTCCATAGCTGGCCGGGTCTCGCTGCCCGGGCTCCATGCCCGAGTCACTGTTGGCAGCTGAAGATGATGAGTTGAACATGAAGGGCGCCCGTCCGTTCGGCCCGTTGCCCGCCGTCAGGCGGCTCTCCACCGGGAAGCGCCCCGGTATCGACTGCCCGTCCAGCAGGCCGTGCTTGTTGATCTTGTGCGTCCGCAGGAAGTACTTGTTGCAGAACTCCTTGCAGCAGATCTCGCAGAAGGCGTCCGCATTGATGACGCCCATCGAGCGCAGCTTCTCCGGCGCCATTGCGCCCGGCGTTGCTGGAGTGGGCGTGGGTGCTGCTGCTGTTGAAGAATTTTCTGCCTGAATTGGTGTCTCCGATGTCTGTGATGGTTTTGGTGGTAGTGGGGGTAAACAAAGGGAAAAAAGGGAAAAATATTGTGAGCAAAAATGTTTAACGAAATGTAAAAAATATGCAAACAGCTCTAAATAAAAACATGCGACACTGTTTTCACTCGCTCAATCTGTCTGGTTGCTGTTTTTATCATGGTGTGTGTGTGTGTGTGTCTTGTGACTGGCAGACTGTGTTGCAAACTAATATAACTCTGCTGCTGCTGCTGAATGCTGCTGATAAAAAAAGTAAAGCGCATCTTTGGCTTTTGTCGTGTTTTTTTCCTGACAAGTCAAGTCTGCACAATCTGCACATCTCTGTCAATTTTTCTACTCGCTCGCTCATCAGTCAGTGCTCGGGACAGGGGACAAAGTGGTGATAAAGCGAAAAACTGTGGGCGGGCTAAAAAACGCCGCATCGCGCGTTTTTTACAGCTGTGATTTCCAAAAATCTAAAGCAGTTTTCACTATTCAACATGCAAACTTTTCTTTATAAAGTATCCATTGCAAAACCGAATGATCGCACTGATGATGATGATCAAACAGATGAAAAAGAAGAAGAAACTTTGTAAGCGAGCAAGGAAGAAAGAAAAAGAACTGCTTTTCACTTGAAAATTGCTGCTCTAATCGCCGCGAATATGATAAGATAGTTGTCGATAGCACTTTAATGCAGCTGCAACACAGTTAAAAAATGTGACATTAAAAATAAAAAAGATGCAAGCACTTTTTTAAGCATCAAAAGCAAAAAAAAGTGTGTGTGTCGTAAAGTAAAATAACAGCTTTAGCAAGCAGATAGACACAAAGTGAAAAAAGAGACACTTTGCATTTTTTAACGACAGGCGCCATTAAAAAAAGTTGATCTGTTGCTGCTAATTAACGGGAAAAGCCCTGGGCAAGCAAGCAAGCAGACAAGTTCATTCATTTGCCATTTCTACTGCATTTTTTTGTAATATTATAAAGAGTTAAACAAGAAATTACAATTTTTAATTTTTGCCTTTCTTGGCGTGGCAGCAGTGTTTCTTCTCGCGTGCTACTTTTCTACTATTCTAAAATGTGCTCACTTTTTGGGCGCTAGACACACACACTAAAACGCACCGTTTTTTAAAAAAATCGCCCTCAGTCAGTGTATAATAAGAAGCTAGTAATTAAGAGAAAAAACTGATTTATGATACCTCTACTAGATAAGCAAGCGCGGGCAAGCACTCTGAACTGAAGAATAATGATTTTATGATCAAAAATGATTGAATTGAAAAAAGGAAGAGGAGGAGGAATGTAAAATCACTGAGAAATAAAGTGCCCGAAGCCAGTATTGAATTGACATCCCCTTTTCTCCCCTCTCTTTCTTTCTCTAAAAAGATGAGAACTGAAAGATAACAAACATGCAAACATGCGATCCAAAAATAAGAAAAAAAATGAGCCACTTACCATGCCTCCTGTTGCGTTCTTATCCTTATCAGAGGCGAAAATTGCTGAAAGCTGCGGTTGACCACCTGTTGAGGCGTTGCCGTTGGTCGCCGACGGTGATGATGGACTAGTAGTGGCTTTACCCTCGCCCAGATCAGGTGAACTCCTCAACTGCTGCTGCTGCTGCTGCTGTTGCTGCTGAAGTTGCATCTGATGTTGGAGCATCTGCAACTGCTGCAGCTGCTGCAGCTGCGCCGGGTGGTTGGGCTGCTGCGAGGCGGCGGCAATCTGCGCCGCCAGATTGGGCGGCGGAATGGGCGTGTCGCCGTTGTAGATATAGCCGTGAATCTTCTGCTTGTGCTTCTTGAGGAAGTACTTGTTGCAGAACTCCTTCTGGCAGATCTCGCAGTACGAGTCGAGGTTGATCATGTTCAGGTTGAGGTTGAGGCGCATCGGCCCGCCGGGGAAGCCGGGCAGCAGGCCTGGTGAGGAGGAGGAAGAGGGGGCGTGATTTCCAAAGCTGCTGTCGGTGGGGTTAATGAGCAAAGAAGAGTTGTTGTTGTTGTTGTTGTTGGGACTAGTTTTCGAAGAAGAGGATGAGGATGTGTTTAAGGAGGGGGCGTTCGAAGAGTGATGAGGATGGTGGTGGTGATTGCCGTTCGTAGCGGCCGGGCCGCCCATCATTGAGGACAGAGACAGCCCCAGAGGAAGTCCTCCACTTCCACCGGACATAGAAGTCGGCGGAAACAACGAAGATGAGGATGAGCCGGAATTGGCCGGCAACGGCACCGTTCTCCGCTGTTCATCTCCTGAAGAGCCGGAGTTTCCGCCACCTCCTCCTCCGCCACCACTTCGACCTTCCGCATCAGGCGTGTAGATGCCGTGCTTGTTGGCCTTGTGCGTCTTAAGGAAGTACTTGTTGCAGAACTCCTTATTGCACAGCTCGCAGTACGCCTCGGGGTTGAAGATGCGGAGAGAGGCGGCGGCAGCGGCGGCCGCCGCCGCCGAGGAGTTGCCCGGCGCCACGGGGACGCCGTTCAGCATCGCCGGTCCGCCCTGGCCGGAGTGATGAAGTTGCTGCTGCTGCTGTTGTTGCTGCTGATGGTGGTGAAGGAGTTGCTGCTGAAGAGATGGGTGAGCAGAATTCGGTCCCCCACCACCAACGCCAAACTGCTGACTTAGGTGGTCGCGAAAGGCTGGCGGCAACGCTCCCGGATTACCTCCTGCCTGAGATAGCAGCTGAGGAAAGAGAAAGGGCGCCATGCCGGGCGGAAAGATGGAGGCGAGGGCGGCGGCGGCGGCCGCAGAGGATGCCGACGATGAGGGTGAAATCGCCCGAGGATCTCCTCCTGAGGAGGGCGAAATTTGCTGGGAGTTGAAGGACGTGAGGTGGTGTTGGGGGTGAGGGAGGTGATCAAAGGGCGAGGACTGACTGGCTGGCCGTCCTGAGGACGGCGAGGACTGAAGTAGTCGAGCCTGCTGTTGTTGCTGCTGCTGTTGAAGTTGAAGAAGCGTCGTCGGAGAATGTGGCCCCGGTGAGGTGGCCGAGGTCCCAGGAGGAGCTGGTGGCTTTCCATTGCCGTTCAGCGAGGAGATCAGCGGCGAGGAGAGGGAGGAAAGCGACTGGAGGAGGCTGTTGTGATTTAGGTCCTTGGAGTTGCGACGCTGGTGCTGGGGCTGGTGCTGCTGCTGCCTGGCACTCTTCGGCGGCAGCGGATGCCTCGCCTGCAGATTCTGCGCCTCCTCCTCCTCGTCCTCAAATGGATGCAGTCGCGAGTCAGAGTCCTCCGAGTTGGCCTCAGAGTCGGCCGCCTCGGAGTCCAGTGAGCTGACTGATCCGCCCGGGCTGGACGGGTTGTTCGGGTGAAAGTTGTGGTTGTTCAGTTTTCGCTTCCTCTTCCTCGAATGGTCCACCTGTTGCGCCGCTTGGTGCAGCTGATGCTGCGCCTGCAGCTCCTGCAACTTCTGCTGCATCGCCAGGTGCTCTGCCAGCTGTTTTAGCTGCAGGTGGGCGGCGGCGGTGGCGGCTTCCGGTGAAGAGGCGTTGGCAGATGAATTCGGGTTCATTTGAAGCTGTAGCTGCTGACCATTGGGGTCCTTCATGAGGTGCTCGTACTCGATGTGCGCCCTCAGCTGCTCCTCGCTGGCGCAGGCGGCGTTACAGTGCGGACAGAAGACCGAGCTGATCAGCTTCTGCTGCAGACTGGCAAACATGTTGGCGAGCAGCAGCTGTTGCTGCTTCTCGCGCAGCACCTCGTCGTCTTCTGAAGTGCTGTTGGTCGTCGCAGATCGTTCGCCTTCTTCGTCGATCGTCGTAGTGGCCGGTGTCGACTGTTGCTGCTGCTGCTGAGGTTGCCCCGCTGTGGTCGGAGCGGCGGCAGCAGCAGGTCGTCGCTTAGCCCTTGACCGCTGCTTCCCCGCCGTCTGTCGCTGTCTGCCGTCGCCCTCCCCCTCCTCGCCGCCGTCTTCACTTCGGCGGGCCTCTACGTCTCCTAGAGGCTCCTCCTCCTCTTCACCTTCTTGCTGCTGCTGCTGCTGCTGCTCTTCATCGTTGTTCATGCCGCCAGCAGTTTGGCCAAACTGAAGTGAAGCCTGTTGCGCCGATGAAGACTTTGAATTGCGGCTGCGAGATGGCTTCTTCTTCTTTGCTGGCGATTTTGAGTTTTTAGCGAAAAGCGACGACGATCCATCGGGCTTCATCAGCAAACTGGAGGAGGGCTCACCGTCGTTGTCCGAGCTGTTGTCATCGGAGGAGCTGTTGTTGCTAGAGCTTCCTGAACCGCCGCCGCCGCCATCATAATCGTTGTGATGGTTCTGGCTTAAAGCATTTGGATCTCCAGAATGCTCCAAGCTCTGGCCACCACCACCACCGCCGCTGAACATCTGCAGGAGGGAGGGCGCCATGCTGGCGAGCCACTGCTCCTGCGGGGAAAGGGCGGCCAGGTTGCCGGAGGCGGCCACCGTGGCGGCGGCCACTGCCGCGGCCAGCAGCTGACTGGCACTGGCCAGACTGGCGGCCTCCTCGTCGGCTGGGTTCGAAATGGTGGTCGGGGCGTGTTCATTGTTGTCATTGCCACCCCCTCCTGAGAGCATCTTGGCGATTCGCTGCAGGCCTTCAGGCTGCTGCTGCTGGTCCATCATCATCATCGACGCCGCCGCCGCCGCCGCCTGTCCATTGCTGGAAAAGATGCTCTGGTGGTGGTTATTCTCGTGTTCATTATCATCCTCCTCCTCCTCCTCGTGGTCACTTCTTTCTTCTTCCTCTTCTTCATTTGTTGTATTTGCAGTTGTGTCCATTGCATTGCGGCTTTTGCTGTTAAGAAGAAAGGGGTGGTCAGGAGCGTTTCCATCAGCGACATTGGAGAGCGTCGCCTCGCAGAAGTTCGCCACCGAGGGAATGTGGTCGGGAAGTGGTGGTGATGAGTTTAGCTGCTGATAAAAGCTGTTTGGGGAATGCTGCAGGGATGATGATGTGTTTGGGGTGGTGATATTTTGATGTTGTGACTCAGAAAGTGCATCAAGAGGACTAGTGGAGGATTGCAGTGGTTGTGGTTGCGGTGGTAGTTGTTCAGAGGAAGAAGGCCCATCCTCAAGACTGTTTCCCATCACCTTGGGATTCAACAGCTGCTGAGGGAGCTGTGCTGCTCCAGCCGAAGCGGAAGCTGCCGCCGTCGTCGTCGTCGAGTGATGGGACAAGGACGAGGGCGGCTGCGGCGAAGTGGGCGTTGGCGCCGTGGCAGCAGGCGGCGGCACCGTCGCCACCGGTGGCGGCGGCTGATTGTGGCTGCTGTGGTCCATCATCATGATCATGGTGGCCAGAGAGAATAGGGGAGAAGAGACTGCTGGAAAGAGTAGAAGGTCTGTTCTGTTCTGTTCTGCTCTGGAGGTCAAAAGGGTGAACAGGTAGTGGTGGTGGTGGTGGTGGGATGAGCTGAAGGGTTCATCGGGAGGAAAAAAAGATGGCGTCTTTTTTGTTCAAGAAAACGCTTGTTGTTCTGCCTGAAAAGGAAAACGCTTGGCTTCCAAGTGAGCAACGAGCCTCTTTCCTCTCAAGCGGTCATCCGTCTTTCCGCTGCTGATCAGCTGATCAGCGACAAAAAAAATATCAAAATATCAACAACAAATGCAGAGGAAAAAAGCAGCGAGAAGGAAGAAGATTTAAATTGAAATTGATTCAATTGCCGGGCAATCGATCTCAGCGCGCCAGAACTGGAGAGACAGATTTTTAAAGAAGTAGTTAGCCAACAGAGAAACAGTGAAGCGAAACGATTTCGCCTTTGACTTTAGTAAACGTTTGCTGTTTTCGGCTGCAGGGTGGTTAGAAGTTGCCGTTGAAGAGAAGTGACACCGTTGCTGCCAAGAAGACGAAGTTTGAAGAAGTTTGAAGTTAAAGTCAAAGAAGTTGAAGCTGAAGAAGCTGAAGAAGAGGCAATGATGATTGATGGCCGCCAATGACGACGGCTGAGACGTCGAGTGCCGTTGAAATGGACCACTGCTGACGAAAGACGAGCCAACTTTGTTCAGCAGTCGGCTTTGATGACATCCTCTCACTTCAAGTCAAGTTGATGATGATGATGATTTAAATTTTAATATCTCAAAGAAGTACCAGCGAAGTGGATCCTCTTCGTTTCAATCAAAGTCGCAGTGTAGTTGTCGGCGGCGGTAGTCGAATGAAATGAATTGAAAAGATTTTCTCCTCCCTTTTCTGCTTGCGTTTTTGGATGCGTGCTCTTAAAACGATATCTGTTTGTCACCCAAACTGGTGGCCAGCTTATCAGCAGCAGCAGAAGCAAATTGAGAGTTTTCTGTTTTTGAGTATTGAGAAAGAGAAAGAGGGGAAGAAGAAGAAGAAGAAATCGATTAGTCAAAGTGATGCTGATAAGAAGAAAGCTCTTGCACACAGCAAACTAAAACTTGTAAACAATGCGTATTTGTTTCAAAAATCAAGTCTATTTCAATTTTCAATCATCATCAGCATCACCATCATCACTGACTAAAGGGCAAAGTAAGTGTGCAAGTACAAAAGTGTGCACAACTAAAACTTGAACAACGGATCAAAAACTCAAGTGAACGTCAATCTTCAAATGTACTCGTGGTGTGAACGAGTGGATGAGTGGACGAGAAAACAAAAACTTGGCTAGTGAAATGAAATAAAGTCGTCTAGTGATAAGAAAAAAAGCGAAAGTAAAAAAAAGTTTTATATGTAACTCTTGTGCTCAAAAAATCAAAAACATCACTTGATGATGCAAATCAGCAGCAGCACTGACGCAGCACTGTTTAGTGTGAAGCCAAAAACACGTAGACAGGGCGCGATTGACTGTGATGTCCTATTAATTTTGACATTGTCACAAATAAATTGTGCGATGGAGATTCCGCTTATCAAGTTTACTTATTTGGTACTGTTCACCCATCTCTTGTGACTAAGCAGACTATGACGAAGCAGATCTGTGATCTAGAAAAAAACGAGGCAGCACTGTGCTTTTTAAAATGCGCATCAAACTTCTTTTCTTGCCTTTCCCCCAAACCGTTGATAAGGAGAAGAAAATCAAATTGGCTGAGATCATCAAAATCATGAAAATTCTCACTTAGTCTTATCAGCAGCCTTCACACTATCATGTTATCTGTTTCTCTCTTTGAAACGCAGCTTTGAAAGAAGGTTTCAAACTAACAAAATGTGTCGGCCACTCAGCACTTTGAAACTCAAAACTTCAAGCGTTTTTCTCTCGCTGTGAATCTAAAGCCTCGGCTGATAAGCCAAACACAGTTAGTGGTTGCGGCAGCTTTGGGTTTCAGGCGAAAAGTACGCACTTTTTTCAGCATCTAAGAAAGAAACTCGCCGACCTTACTTTGAACATCGCCAAGCTTTGAGTTTTTGTGATCGTCTCGTAACAAACTTGCAAGTTGCAACAAACTAACCACCCTGGACTGATTAGGCCGCGTTTTTAATCATCACCGCACACTTTTTTTACACTCACACACACACACACTGGCTACATTGTGTTGATTCGTGAATGCGGATAGATAAATGAATGCAGATGCGCACTACGCTTTTTATTACATCTTCTTCCTTTTGAAATCAGAGAAGCGCACAAAAAGCACCACTAAAAGAAGAAGAAGAAGGACTCTTGTGCTGCAAGTTCAAAAGCATTTTGCACTTTTCTCTCTTTCTCTCAAATGGGAGCACCACCATCAGCAACACCATCAGCAAGAGCACAGTTGCACTACGGCTACTGCCACCACCACCACCACCACCACAAAAACTGGAGATTTATTACTTCTTGTTGTTTGCCAATAGCAAAAAACAAAACTGCTGCTTTTTAAAGGAAGAACTGCTGATATCGTGGTGGCAAGATTTTGGTGGTGCTGGTGGTGGTGGTGGTGGTGGTGGTGGCAGTGGCCAGCAACTTCAACATCTTTGGTGATGGTGAAACGCAACTGCCAAAGAAGCAACAGCAACAGCAAAGTCAGCTCGTGATTGCCAGATTTCAGCGAAAGATGATGATGGCAAAGAACAAAAAAGTTGGTGAAATGTGAAATAATCAGAAAGGAGGAAACCAAAAAAAAGAAAGAAAAATGAGGAGAGCAAAAATTGCGGCCACAGCAGCAGCAGTGATACTGTTGTGCTGTTGTGATGACTTTTGATTGGAAAATGAATTAAAACTTATTTACTGGTGGTAGCCATGATCATTTGGGTAAGCCACTGTTGGTGATGTGAAGAAAAGGAAGAAGAAAAAGAAGATGTGCACAGATTAGACTTGCTAATTTGTGACAGTTTTTTCTGTCTGTCTGTCTGTTTGGGAGAGATGGTGATGAAGATGATGATGATGAGAAGAGGATTGCTGATACTGTGATGCCCAACTTTTCAAACTCTCGCAGTCGGGGGTAAAAACCAGGGGTCGGTCGACTGTGTCTCTGCGATGATGAGAAGTTTAAAAGCGTCACCAGCAATTTTTAGTACGGAAAAATCTGTGCTGAAGCTCAAGCAACAGTTGATAATAATCGGGAGACATCTCTCTCTCTCTCTTTCTCGTTCTCTAAAACAGTGATTGCGCTCGTCTGAACATTGAACACAACAGTCAGACTGTGTTGTTCCTGGTGCTGCCGCTGCTGCTTATCAAAAAGCTCAAAGTTTTGGTAGACTGAAAATTAGGTTGAACATCAAAATCTAATATGATGCTGGTGGTGGTGATATCGATTTAAGACTACTATTGCTGATCTGTTGTTGCATTTTGAAAAGCTGCTGCTGTCGCTGTTTGCACACACTGAAACTTAGTTGCTTTTTCACAGTCAGTCGTGAGTGGTCAAGTGGTGAATGGCAACTGCTGCTGCTGCTGGTGATCGATGAAAAAGCACTACTGTCATCGACCACTACTGTCTTTGAGAAAGAGACCTTTTTGATGGGTGTTCGTGAGCTCCACTCTTTCAGTCGGAGAAGCTGTCAGCTGCTTTTGCTGTTTCTGCTGAAGCTATTCTTCTTTAGCTTTGAGATTGGAGATCGGAACTGCTGCCGCCGCCGTCGTTTTTCTCCTCTTTTCACCACTAATCGGCCAACTCGACTGACTGACTGAACGACTGAGAGAGAGAGGAAAATGAATCGAAAGATGATTGTGGTGAATTACGGCTGCTGCTGCTGTATCTGCTGCTGAAGTGCTAAAGTTAACTGTAGACACAAAACAAACAAGCAGATTCGTTCAAAAGAAATAAAGAAAGAAAGAGGCAAGAGTGCAAGACGGGGGTAAATTAACACCTTTTGACGCCTGCTCGATTGAGCAATCCTCTCTCTCTCTCTCTCTCTCTCTCTCTTCTGTTTGCTCCCTAATTTTACAATCAACAAGTGGCCACAATTCACCGCCACTACAATGGCCAGCAGTGGTCTTCTCTCTCTCCTTCTTTCTCGCTCTCTTTTAATCTAAACTCCTCAGTTTTGCTGGCAATTTAGCGCGGTCGATTAAAATCTCGAGGTGATAAATTTTCGCTTTAGAATGAATGAGGAGAAAGAGGGACAAATTTGACCATTTCGTGACCACCGCTGCCCAGAGATTAAATTTCTAACTCGACGACGGTTGAAGTGATGATGGTGATGATGATGACGGTGGTGAAGACAACAACAAAACAAAACAAACTACTACTGAAACATAAAAATCAACAGTGCAAAAATATAGATTAGCAGCTGGAGAAAAGGGGCCAGATTTGATTCTCACTCAATCTGATTTTGCTCGATTGTCGTCGTCCATAACCTCTGCAAATCTCCGATAACAAATAAAGCCTTCAATGAGACCCGCAGACTACTTTCAGGCCTACTTTTTGAAGTAGTAGTAGCTGTAGGCTGCCGTCAAAATCAATCACATCATCAGCAAACATTTTCAACTCCTCTCAACATCACCACCAGCAGCAGCAACAGCAACAATTTAGAAAATTTATTGACATCATAAATTTGTGCAAAGTTGGGAAAGGGCAGGTAAGAAAAGGCAGGCATTTTCAAGACAGCAGGTTGATTCTCAATGAAGTCATTAAAATGGTGCTGGTAAAGTGTGACATGTCTGTTTGCTGAGTTGAGTTGAGTTGAGTTGGTGCAAGAGAACTAAGGAGGGCACCTTCTTCTTCTGAAGGCAGGTTCGTGCAGCAGCAGTCAGTCAGTCAGTCGATATCGCTTGGCGGCATCTAAACAGTCAACTGCACTACTACTTTTCATCGAAACAATTCAAATCGATAATTTACGACACCTTTGTCCCAATGGCAAAATTTTGTAAGAACATCGCAGAGAAGAAGCTAAAGAAGCCACTGTTGCTGCTATTGTGTGGAGCAGGCTCTCTCCCGAGTAAATTAAACTTTAATTGAGTTGCCAAATATTTAAAAAAACACAAATCTCATCCTGCTAATTCTCTCTCAAAGGTTGACCCCTCTCTCTTCTGCTGGCACTGGTCATAATTTAGACGTTTTCCTTTTTTTGTTTTCTCCGTTCTCGTGAGTGCTCTTTTACAAGTGAAAGCTCACTTCTTTCTCTCTAAACACTGATTTAATCATGCAATTTAAATTCAAACTCAAGAATCATTTTAACGTGAAGAGTTTAAAAATTAATTTAAAATTAAAACATTGCAAAAGAAAGAAGAAAAAAAGAAAGATATATCGCCTGTATCATTGGTCAGGGTCAGAAGATTGAGAGCTATTCCGTGACTGGGACACAACTGCAACTTTAGAGGAGATAGAATATTTATATCTTTGTTTGCTAAAATATATTGTTTGTAGCGCCTGCAACTCAGAAAAACTAATGCTAGCAAAGTTATTCTGTTTTCCTTTAATTTTAAAATGAAAAGGGTTTTGGCAGGATTTTGCAAAGTTCAAGGTCTAAGCAAAACATCTTTTTCCAAGTTTAGAAATCTGCACTGTGCTGGTTATGATGAAGACATCATCACCACACTTGGCAATGATTGCGGTGTCCATATCAGCCAGAAAAAAAGAAAGACAAAGGCCAAAACAGCAAGAAAAACACTCATCATGTAAAAGTTGAAAAATGTATATGCAAATGCGCTTAAAAAAGTCAACAAAAAAGTAAAAAGAAAGGAAGGAAAAACGTAGCTTGCACAACTGAAAACACACACTCACAAACAGGACAAGACGTTTTTCAGTCGAGTAAATCACATAGACACAGAAATCCACCTCCGCTTTTGATCTTATCTGCGCAAAACTTTTTTTTATTTTTTACTACTGACTAAACTGTTTCTCATGCTTTCCACTTTCAGTTCCTCTTGAGACGTAAGTAAAATGAAGAAAATGAACTGAAATCAACAGCAAGCACTGCGAAAAATCAAGCTGGAAGCTCTAAACAGCAGCAATTATAAAGTGTGCGATATGCACCAGCTGTGCAACAAAACATTTAACACGACAACAACTTGAGGGATTTTTCCAACTATTTTGTTCAACTCTTTTCAAAGCAGTTGAAGTTGGCAAACCAGCTTACTCACACAGTTGGAGTTCTGCAGTAGGCAAAAACTGTTGACAAAAGAAAACAACAACGAGAAAACTGAAAAGAAAGTGGGCAAAATGACTCTAAAATTAAATAGGCATTGTTTTGTTTATACTTTTTTTTGTCTCCTTTTGTATGGTCTCACAGTGGGCGCCAATTAATGCGCAAAATTGGCTGTATAATTATGACAGCTTAACAGCAACAGCAGTGTAGCTAGCTTAAGAAGTAAACTTAAAAACAAGTAATCCTCTAACAACCGCGTTGACCTTGGTTTTAAAAATGACCAATAATCTAGAACGAACAAAAATAGTTTATTTTTTTGCAAAAAACCACTTGTTTTAAAAATGTGGGGTTAGTTCAAATTAACTGATTTATTTAAAATTAATTTGAAAAAAATAATTGTTGGCTCATTTAAACTGAAGAAAGACATAAAAACAATTTTAATGCAAGTTTAAAAAGTTAGTACTAGCAACAAACTTTTCATCAGTTAAAATAAACTGGTGAAAGTTTGTAAAAAAATTTTAAATTATTGTTGCTATTACTGCTTTTTAATTACAAAAATGTCTACTGCACAAAAATCCCATGATTGATGTTATTACAACGTAGAATTATCAAAAACGTTTGTAAAAACTATTTAAAACAAAAATGAAAATATCTGAAACAAAAAGCAGTAAAAATGTTGTTATGCAAATACTGAACAAAACTTTTTTATTGTTTGATTTGAAACACTCTTGCAAAAAACTGACAACAATAAACTTTTGTTTTTCAAAAAAATTTTCATTTAAAAAATTTTTTACAATAAATTTCATTTGAAATAAAATATTTTTTGTTTGCACCTGTGTAAATATTACTTTAGGTGAATGGCAATGTAGATGGTTGATGCAACAGAACTACTGTTTACTTTTTAATTAGTTAATTTATTATTTTTCGTTTAATAAAAATTAAACAAAAAAACAATCAGTATCACACAAGTAAAAAAGGTGTTTAGGAAATGGCAAAGGTCGTTGCACATTGCTAATATTTTTTTAGTTTTGACAGTTTATGACTGATTTAAATTCTGAGCGCTGTTATTAAAATTTGGTTTGTTGTAAATGTGCTCATCCTCATCATCAACAACAAGTTTGGTTTTTAAAATAAAAAAGTGAGCTCATTTTAATGTAAGTGAATGTTTAGTAGTGAAAAGAGTCAAAATTAAATTTGGAAATAAAAAATAGCAAAAAGACATGTTGGCGGTGAGGACGCCAATTTTAAGCCGAATGCTGTTTGTCTGCTGAGTAGATGTTCTGTTTGATGGCAAACTGTCTTTCACCAGACTGTGTGTGTGTGTGTATTTTGAGCCGCTTATACCTGCGAGCATACCTGAGCTTATTATACACATTGGCAAACATATTTTGTCAATTTGAATTTTCATTTAAATTTCCACTTTTCATTCTCCGACCAGCCCAGTGATGCTGTTGTCATTTGATTGATGGCAATAATTCCTCTTGCATCTTAGCACTGCACTCACACACTTGCACAGACTGTTTTTATACAAACACGCCGCATCTAAATTCGATGTGTGTGTAATAACCACAACGAAGCCTCTTAAAATCCCTCTTTTCTTTCTCTTTTTGCTGACCATTCTAAGAGTGCAGTGAAATTCAATTTTTTGCCCTGTGAAGGCGAAAATGCAAAGTAGTGCTGCTGACGAGCCAATGCCGAGCAACTTTCTAATCTGCGCTGATTGAAGAAAGGAAAGGAAAAGAAAAGAAGGGAGAGGGCAAGAGAACAACCTACCTGCGTTTTTTTTAAAATGCCACACTGCTCTCTACTACGACCATTACTATTGATTGATTATTGATTTACATTTTAAAATTATCAAACAGGCACAATTTAAGAAAGCAGTCATCATTGGGGAGAGTCAGTCGTTGGACGCCTGCAATTGAAACGTAAATTTTAAACGTGTAAAAAATACATTTTTTAAAATGTTTAAGCAATTTGAAATTGCAGTTTAAATGTTTTTGCGGCAGCAACTTAATCGCAGGTCTGACGATTAAATTAAAAACTGTTGATGATGCTTGAACAAAAGTTTAGTGCAAAGTTGGCGGTTAAAAATAGAAAAAACGGCAAAAAGTAGACAATTTTAGTTGTATTTTAAGTAGTGGTCAATTTGCAAAAAGAGCTACTAAAGACACAACTATTCAACAAAAACAAGAAAAACCCTTTAAATGGTCAGTTGCCACTGAAAAATATTTAAAAACATAAACAAAATTTCTTGCATTTAGGTAAAATCCAAACGAGAATGCAAATGGCCGCTGAGTGCACCACATTTTGTCAGTTAGTTTTGACTGCTCAGCTAATAATAATCGGCATCTGTGCGTCATATTATGTTGCCATTTTGTTTGCATTTTGCATTTTAGTTGCTCTCAAAGCACACAGAGATTGACCTTGGTAATGGAGTGTCTTGTGTGCCTTTTTTCACATCTAGTGTTGTTCAGCATTTTTAACACTAATTTTGGCAATTAAATTACAATTACCAGCCATCAAAGAGTGCTGGACAACTGAATCTGAAGTGTGTTTGTGTGTGTGTTGTTGTAATGTAATGTGAGGAGGCTGCACACACAAAGCCTATTTAGCTGTGTCCAGCCATTGTCCAAGAAGGCAAAGTGAAAACAACACTGCGGTCAACCGTGATTTTAATTACTAATTTAAATTTTACATTTTTTGCTTATGAGTAACGATGATGATCAACATCAAACACTGCAACAAAAAAAAGAAGAAGATCCAACCACTCGAAAGTCCAAAAAAGAAAAAATGAATTGCGTAGGTTTTGTGTTGTGCCAGGAAAAAGAAACACACACAATGAGTATACTGACCGTCACAAGTAAAAATTTCAATAGAGCACAAAACTAAAAAGAGATGAGAGATTTCATTTACATTTTTGTACGACGCGTGTTTTGAAAGCCAAACAGTGCAAAAAAGGTTTCAATTAATATAAAAAGACACTTGCTAACAAGACGACTGAAGGAAAAACAAAAAAGCAGCAGTTTTGTTGTTGCTGCAATTTACACAAATAAAAATAGTAGTGCTCTACCTCAGTGGACACCAAACGAATTAATATAATAAAATAATCGCAACTAAATACAACAACAATAACGGCATCAGCAACACTACAAAAACACTACAAAAGTAACAGCAGTCCGATAAAGAGCACCTGTTGGAGCTGTTTTCAGTTTACAGTTTGAGCATTTGCATTTGCATTCATGTTAGCATTTGCATGAATGAATGTGCAGTCTATGAGTAAAACCCACAACTGTCTGTTTGTCTGTTTGTTTGTCGCTGTGCTTTACTTCAAAAACAGCCGTGCTGACCATGAGCTAAATACTAATAAAAAGCACATATTAAAAAGGAGCAGAATAATAATAATAAAGTGTACCAGTCACCAGTGCCTGCACTTGCATAAGCACAAAAGGTAGGCCAAAATCAACGTCGGCAAAAATGGCAACATTCGTACATTTGTTTAGGAAAAATCTCGTCCATTCAAACTACAGCAAATTTTTCTTCTGTTTATCGCCGGCAAAACGGTCAAACATCAAAGTTGGAGAGGAAGGATAGAGACATCAACTCAAAGAAAAAATGTGTGTTTGTGTGATGTCAATGTCAGTCAGACCAACAGTCAGACCAATAGATAGACAGACGGCGGTTTGGCGTTTTGTTTCATCTCAAAACACAGACGAAAAATTGTGAAGTAAAACAACCTTGAATGGGGAATAAATGCCGCTGCTGCTGCCGCTGTTTTTATTCATTCACTCAAACAAACTTTGCAGTTGGCTCAAAAATGCAAAAAATGGCAGCATCATCGCCATTACCAGCCAAAGAGCCTCGAACTCAATCAGCTCAACTGTATCAATTATCAAACTTCAAAAGTTTGCCAAAAACAAACACAATTGTTTGCCGATTGTTCAAAGGTTTTGAAATTGGCAGTTACGTAGACAAGTTTTTTGAGCTAGTCAAGTGAAGAAACAGCAAAACTTCCGCTCCGTTTTCTGCATTTCTGCAGCAAATCTGTGCCACAACACAATCAAATTTGCACAATAAAATAATTAAAATCTGTTAACTAATGTTACTGCAGGTAATAATGCATCATTAACCAGCAAGCTTATTAAGCTTTTTATTTTCAGCAAACACCTTTTTGGCGTAATTTTAACCTGGTCAGTCAGTTATTTTATTTTTGCGCCTGGTCATTTAAAAACAAAAAGATCACTTAATCATCAAAAAATGCCTGGCAGTTTTCATAAATGCCTGGCAGTGATTTATGTGAATTCAATCATCAAAATATGAGCATCAACTCATACTGAAAACTTTTCTGTGCGTTTTTTAGCGTTGAGGTCGTAATGTCGTGAGGTGCTGCTGCCGTTGCTGTAAAAAATGGGCAAACTTCCTTCACTCTGCCTTAACGACAGATCATGGTCAGAAGGAGATTTTTCCATAAGCTCTAAATGCCAAAGATGAACAGGAGGAGTTTATTAAAAGAACATTTTTGTTCATATAAATTAATGAAAAAGAGGAGGTAGAGTCATCATCATCATCATCATCAGTATACTACTAATCGCCAAAAAAGAAGAGGTAGCGGTAGTGATCGTCAAAAATCGGCAGTTTCGGTGCTAGCAGCATAATCAGCTAATGCGTACGCTGACAGACAAGACAATGCAAACACCGAGCATCCAAACAATGTTTACGCCGGCAGTAGCAGCAGCCTTTAAAATGCCGTTATCTCTGGCCATAAAAAAATGGATGCTAATTGCTACGGCGGCAACAAACTACAAAGATTCGTAGTCCGACACACTAACTAACTAACTGCCTCTGTGTGAGTGAGTGCCTTATAAATCAGCAGCACATCATCGCCAATTTGGCTACCAGAGAGAGAGGACACAGGAGCCCAGCAAAGAAGAGTGCAACGACTGCCCGCTAATTAGCAATGTATCAATTTATATGATTAAACGGCGGTCATAATTAAATGTAGTGATGGTAGTGGTGGTGATGATGGTGGTGGTAAAACACACACACACAAATGATGACCTAACTGGCTTAATTGGCAGTGGAAAAAAGTTAGGAAAAGAAGAAGTAGAAAAGATGCTTGAAAACTCTAAAAATCCTCCCCCTTTTCACTAGGCTAATTAAAGCAAATAACATCAGCATCTGTCCCTTCCTCCTCCTTTTCTGTCCTTTCCGACCCCCACACTTGCTCTGTTTAGATATTTTAGCTAATTAAAGTTTTATGCAAATGTTTTTCTTTGCTTGCCTCTGGTCAAAAAAGTCAGAGAAAATCGGTCAGTCTGATGATGAACACCAGTTTTTTGTATTGTGTTCACAACGACAACAAAAATTATGGCGAAACCTTTAATTCAGATTGACTAAAGAAGTGACTTCTACTGATGGCTAAGTGAGATGGTGGTCAACACAAAATGCCCTTTGTTTTACTGCAAATAATTAATATGATGAACTGCAAAGCGCTAAATGATAACAGCAAAATGAAAATGTGGGCTAAAAAAACTTTTTTTGTTTGCGGCTAAAAAGAAAAGGTAGGCAGAAGGTGGTTCAAAAAATGAAATATGGCAAAGATGGGAGAACAAAATGGCAGATAAAAAACTAAAAACAAAACGTCAAAATCAGTCATGTTTTTTGTGGTGAGGTTTTTTGGTTGTGTTTTCTCCAAATGCTTTGTTTGTTCTAGCACTGATAGTGATCGCTAAAAAGCTTTACATAGCCTTTTTCGGTCAGACACGAGTTTTTTTGTTAAAACCGCAGAGTTTGAAAAAACAGCAGATTGCATCAAGTGTTTGATTGTGTTAGCAAAATACAAAATTAACACACCGCCGCATTTTTCCTAAAACACAAATTCTTGCAAACTAAAAATGCATTTTTCACAAACATTCTAAAGATATTTTTTAAATTGTCAAAGCTTACCTGATGCTAAAGTATCAGCTGAAACAGACAGAAAGGTTGAAACAAACAACGGCAGTTCCAACAAAAAGTAGATTTCCTGCAAAACAAAAAGAAAAAATACATTAAATCAATAAGTCAATCAGACAGTATTCAAGTTTTCAAACGAAATGAAATTAATAATTAAAAAGAGAAAAATTAATCATCTAAAAGCAAAAACCGCAGCTGTGCAAAGCATCAGCAGCATCAGCGGCGCCAGTGAAAAACATGCAATTTAAATTTCCAACTTTTTCCAACTTCTACAGCACCGGAGAGTCTAAATTAACAACAGCAAAAAAAGTTAAATGGATCAAAAGGCCAATTAATTGGAACTGGCGGCTATCATTTGCTGCGGACTTTGCAATGTAAAAAAATGATAAATTTTCAATTCACTGCATCACCTTTCATGCAGAGAGCGGCGGCGGCAGCAGCAGCAACAATTTTCAGTGTTCAGTGGCTTGAATTTAATTAAATTATGATAAATGACATTTTTTCATATTCAGTGTCGATCAACTGATCTGTATCAGCTTGAGCTGGCCAACAGAGAGAGAGAGAGAGAGAGAGAACAGGTCAGCGGCACGACAGCAGCAGCAGTGGCCAAACCGATCAAGAGACAGGCAAATGTCAGGTGAATTGACACGCTCGCGTTAGTTAGTGATAACATCACACACACACAGTCAGTCAGTCGCAGTGAGTAAAGTGAGTTGTGGTGGTCACAGACAGACAGACAACTGCGCTCACCTGTAAGCCATTTTTCATAACACGAATCTTTCAAAGTCTACTGCTGCTGCTGCTGTCTCTCTCCGTTTACCACTTCGTGGCTCATTTATCAACGAGCAGGTAATTCGCGCGCCACGTTCCACGCTCACTTCAGACGTTAGCAGCAGCGATCGATGATGTGTTTCTCTTTCTTTTTTTCAAAAAAAAAAGTTGAAATGCAGATGCCTCAAATCTCAAGCAAAACTTTAACCCCCTAGGAAGCGATGAAGTTCTAAAGTCCAATCTGAAAACCACTACCACCAACAATTTTGTGTGTGTGTGCGCGAGTGTTTGTCAATCGGAAACCAAAAACAACTCGGAATCACCATCACCACCACCACCAGACAACAGGGGTGCAACAGAAAAAACTAAAAACTAAAATCGCCAAACCGAAAAAGTTAGGTAAAGGTGGTGAGCAAAGGTAAACAGGAGAAGAAGAAGTAGAAGAAGAAAACGGAGAAAAAGATGGAATACGAAAATGAGACAGCACGGCACTGTGAGCGCCTTCAATCAATCTCTTTCCCTCTCTGGCTCAACCAGCTCCACTCACAACACTACCTCAAAAAATTTGAATATAAATCGTTTCTCCCACATTTTTCATTCATTCAACTTTACACACATTTAAACTTGGACTTCAACTTCAATGAAAAGGAGAAAGAGAGAGAGAGAGAGAGAGAGAAAGAAAGAGCTGCAATCTTACTTCAGTGTCAATGTACACAACTGCAAACTAAAATGGCCAACAAACTAACAAGTTTGTTGGCGCGCAGTAGTTTTCGAAAAGTCGTTCAACTATGCAAAGAAACGGAAAACGAAACAAAAAACTATGACAGCTTCAAATGATGAATGCATTTTTAATTTTTACTTTTTGCCAACAAAAGTGGCAATTTAAGTTTTTTTCTGTTTTTCCTGCTAAAACTAATGCTGAGAAAAATGACAGCAACTTTTGTCTCTCTCTCTCTCTCTCTCTCTCTCTCTCTCTCTCTCTCTCTCT
>JAALOO010000516.1_pt1 | contig 34233 bp, 37 predicted proteins | sample 7257641 | NCBI WGS metagenome assembly JAALOO01 (sample SAMN14085613, study PRJNA598686) | mite metagenome | biome: ENVO:01001000; feature: ENVO:01001002; material: ENVO:01001226; isolation source: single female mite from University of Michigan culture on fish food culture... ...
CAGGCAACCGCATAAAAAATAAAAATTAGCAAAATCAATCTTTTTCTGCTAATATCAATGAACAGGAAAAGAGAGCGTAGACAATGTAGAAGATAATAAACTAGAAACGAACAACATTTATTGTCAAAACTTGTAATTAATTTTGTAGTCAAATCATTACCTTGAAAGAAGAGTAGGCAGATATCGTTCCAATTGGCCCTGCCGTGTAGCCCAATCGGCTTCCGGTGCTGTGCAGCTGTTCATAGAATGTCAAAATGCGAATCTTTTCCACAGTGCCGGCAGCAGCAACTACTCGGTTTCCACCGGTTTCAGTACTTCCGTTCAGTACTTCCGTTTGAGTATTCCAAGAAGAAGAAGAAGAGGAAGAGGAGCCAAGGTAGAACTGTACTGAAGCAAAAAGATGGCCCGGTCCGTGAAGTCGACTGTTCAGTGAGATGGCGGAAAAGTTCGAGACAACGGCGGCGGCCAGCTGAAAGAGCGTCACTACAAGGACAAGAAGTTGTGGACGAATGCCGAGGAGAATTCGAGTGGTTAGGTAAATGTTGAATCTATTAGGTAAAGTTATTTACAAAGTTAACTAAAAGACAATTGAAATTTTAAAATCAAACTAGCAATACTTACGGAATGTTTGAGATAATAAAGATGAACAGCTCCATTGAGATGACGCGTCGATTGAGGTGGCTGATGGCTGCCACCAGCGCCGTGTGACGACTGAGCAGACTTTTGAAATAGTAGTAAACGTTGTTGTTGTTGCTGTTATTGCCAGCTTTGCCACTTTCCCGCTTCCAAAGATCAACACTGAAGGCGGCAATTGCCCGTGTGACCGCCTGAAATTGGTTTCCGAAAACGGTTGAGAAAATCTTCTGCAGGTACGTTCCCAGCAGGAGGTTGTTCAGCCCCTCGGCGGCGACGTTCATCAGCGCCAGTCGATCGAGGGCAATGAAAGCCAGCTGAAATCCATTGTAATTGGGTCGTGTTCGAATGGAGAACAGCGTGTAACTGATCACCGAGGCGATGGTGACTAGTTCTATTTACAACGAAAATTTTAAATTGGTTTATTAAAGCTAAAAAGTCTAAAACCATTTACTCAACACCACAAAGACGAGTATGTTCACCACCTCAATGGTCATTGAAAGCTGGACCATACTGACGAAGGACTTGAATGCCTCACCACCGCCGAACTTGCTATTACTAGTTGGTCCCTGTGCCTCCTCAAGGGCAGCCAGCCGGTCTCTGTTTCTCGCCAGGCGGACCTTCCTCACCAGCAGCGTTCCCAGCACTTTAAGGACATTCCGTGTACTGAAAATGGATGAGGATGAGGATACTGAAAGTCCCGGATAAACGGCGGCCAGTCGGCGGCCACTCTCGACGACCATCGCTTGCTGCTGCTCGAGAATGGGCAGGTCGACGCGGTAGTTGCGAATGTAATGGACGGCAATGCAGTACAGCAGGAGGAAGGCCACCAGGAGGAAGGCCATCCGATCAAAGTGGCCCTTCCGGTGGACGGCCTCCATGACGATGTCGTAGCGGAAGTAGCCGATGGTACTGCTACTGCTGCTGCTGTTATCTTCATTTTCATCGCCACCTTTGTTCTGATCAGTCAGTGCCCAGGCGCTGGCCCAGTACCGGGCGACCATCACCAGGCAGTAGGTGTAATAGAGCATGTCCCGGGTGGTGATGGAGTTTACGGCTGCTGATGACGATGACGATGACTGGCCATTGTAAAAGTCACTCACTTTTGCCTCTTTCTGCGCCTCAACACGACTTCCGTAGTAGATGTGTTTGGCGTCAAACACATCTGACAGCTTTTTGAGGGTAAGTAGGTGGCTGATTTTTGTTTTGACCATTTTTGCGGTAGTTTTTGAGTTTGAGTTTTTGAGGTTTTTTTGCTAAAGTGGTGTAACAATTAAAGTTTAAATTAAAACACAATTTTTTTAATGCAATAATATATTAAGTCAGTGTATCCAACTGCGTGCAAAATTGAAAAATAATGTATTTTTCAAATCAGTTTTTGTTTGTAAAGTACATTTTAATTAAGTAGAATTAAACCAGTGTTATGTTGAGTACAGGGCAAGTTTAAGTCTACAAAAGTGGGTAAGTCGGGCAGTGAATCTTTTATTTAAAATGTAAAAACCTGTGTTTTGCTTGTTTTTTAGCTAAAACTACCTTTAACTACTTTAATGGTTTAGCTTAATTGCCTACTTTTCTTTAATTTAAAAATAATACAAATGCAAAAATTATAATTAATGATCATTACGACATAATAAAAATGCATACAATTTGCATTTTCAGTGGTTCTCTGCTTATAAACTTTGATGTAGCGGTAATTATTTGCACAACCGAAATGTTTACTTTATAATTTATTATCATTCTCTATTGTTCAAAACTTGGCGTTCATTCATAATTTTATTCGGAAAAATGCATTTTTACATTTTTAAATTTAACGTCTCTGCTTTTTTTGCTTTTTTTAATTGCAGCTCGTTCGAAGCATAGCCAAGCCGACTATTGCCGAAAAGACGGAAGAGGGGCGCAACGGTGCTTTTGAAATTAAAGAGGGGCAGAACTCCCGCAAAACGGAACACCCGATTGTTCCCAAAGAGGCGGAAGATTAAGACTGGGGCCCAGGTGCTCCAGAAAAGGAGAAGCTCCGTGGAGCACCTGCAGGCGGAGATGGCACCAAAAGGAAGACGTCATCGTTGGAAACCAAGAAACGGGGATTGTTGTTTTTAAGCGGTTCCAAGACGAGGAGAACGCGGCGGAGGAGCCCGGCAAGACCTGGCCGTGCAAGACCAAGCTGTGCCGAGGCCACCTCCTCCCAGATGAGTCGGGTTTGCGGCCTCTGCTTGGCCGCCAGCCAAAGGTGGCGCTTGGGGCATCAACTCTACCAGCTCCAACAGCTGCTGAGCAGCGGCCTGATCGGAACCACTCAAACAGTAAGTTCTCTTCTTATAAGTAATGTTGCCTTTGTTTGTGGTAGAACTACTAAAAGCAAACTTTTTCCTATTTCAGCCATTACGAACGACACCAACACAGCCACCAACATCAACACCACCACCACCACAACCAACACCACCACCACCACAACCAACACCAACACCAACACCAACACCAACGCCACTGAAGATAGACATCAACACCAACAACATCGTCTCCACCACCTTTAACACCGCCGCCGCCCCCAGTATCGCCACCGCCACAAGCTACAACAACGACGACGACTTCATCAACGCCTTCGTTCGAATACGCGTCGACGAAGTGAAATGAGCCGGAGCAGAAGCAAGCCGGCGGCTGGTGCGCGGCCAGCTATTGTTGAAAAGGAGGAAGAGGAAGGGCACAACAGTGCCCCTGAAGTTTCAAACGGACAAAACGCCCACGAAAAGGAGGAAGAAGACAGTTGGGGCCCAGGCGCTCAAAAAAAACAAACTTTTTTTTCGAAATTAGCCAATACAACCACCACCAACACCACCACCAACACCGCCTAGCAGCCGCCCTAATGCAGCAGACCTCGAAGGAGAAGAAGAAGAAGATGGTAGTGATGGTAATGGTGGCGCTTCTCCAGCAAAAGTTTCTGCACCTGGCAGTCTCTTTAAGGTGTTTTTCTATGAAGGAAAAAAAGGTGACCTCCTCAACAACAGCGCTGATAAGGAGGACGATCAGCTGCATCACGTTTTCTACACGGAAGACAAGGGGGCTCCCCCGCAGGAAGCAGCTAGAGAAGAAACAGAAACTGTTGCCTGAACTAAAAACAGCTCTCTATTTCAGTCAATGGCGCAATGCCAAACAATTTTTTTGCAAATTATTATTCAGCGTAATAAGTTAAAATAAAAAAATTCTGTGAAACTGTTTGTCAATAAATCATTCTTACGCCCACTTTGACTTTGCAGTTCTTGTTTTTATATTAAAATAAAAAACCAACTTTTATTTTGATTTATTGTTTAATTTTTATGCAATTTTTTGTTTATTATAAATGTTAAGTTTTTGGTTTTTGTTATATTTTTTAATAAATTGAGTCAAAAAACTTGAAAAAGTTTTTTGCCATCATAACCATCATCATCATCTTTTGCATTAATTAACTAACAATAAAAGTTCTGGTTTATTTGATCTACCAATGAGTAAAGCTTTAGTGCAGGGCCAAATTTGAAGTCAAGACTGCCAACAAGGAAGTTTTTGGCCTGGCAAAGAAGCGTCAGGGCATTTAAACATTAAACTAAATATTAACACCGTTTTTAAAAAGACAAATATATTTGTTTTGATTTATTGGTTCATTATAAAAGAAGCATGTAAATAAAAAAAACTAAAGTGCAACTAACAAAAACACAACACACTAAAATTTGGAAGCGGTTTACTAGAACTTGCCATTATTGTTGTACAATTAAAGGCATTTAAGTAATACTATCAATTTTGATAAGTGAGGAGCTTAGTTGTGGTAAATACTATTCTTATAATACTTGAACTGAAGTTTATTGTGAAGTATCAAACTTAGATGTTCAGTAACCGCCGCCGTAGCCACCATAGCCTCCGTGACCGCCACTGTACACTGGATACGGAATTGGAATCGGAACTGGAAAAAAGCAAAAATTGTTATTTAGTCATACTTTGAAATTTTTATTTGCTAAACTTACTAAACTGATGATGACTGTGGCCATGGCCACCACCGCTGTTGATGATAATTTTGTCTTTCTTGCAATCGGCGACGTCAACAAGGACCAAAAGGGCCCCAAACAGTAGAGCAACGACAACCATTGAAAAGAAAACATTCTTTGAGTTGAGCATTTTGAAAATGGTCTTGAAGTTTATTTTGCTAAAAGCAAGTTTAAATAGACTTGCAAAAGTAAGGTTTAAAAATTAATTTTTTTAAATTTTAAAGCACTTTTCAAAAACTTTGCAAGTCAGTTACTGATGAGTTTGACTTGAAAGTCCTCAGCTTGTTTATATACTCTTTTGAATTCTACCAATTTGTCCGTTGTATGTTGTAGTACATAAAGTCCATTCAAGCATGCAAAACATTGTTTGCAGTTGTTGTTGTTGCAGTTTGTTAGTTCTGCCCGCTTTTAAAATTATCAACTCTCAATTATGTTTTGTCAAATGTTAGTGCGCAAAAACGGGGAAGACGGAGGACAATTAAAACGTTGTTTAATTAAAAAGAAGGGCGATAATTAGTTTGCACTTGCGTGTTTTCCTGTTAATTGATAATTAAATCAATTGTCATCATCATTATCATCATCATTGTCGTTGTTGATGGAAAGTAGATCAGAGTTATTAGAGTTTTCTCTTTACTGTCTTCATCATTTTTGTTCACAAAATAGAACAACACATTCCGTGCTTTGCGGTAATTGAAAGTTTTAGTTGTGGTGAGAATGTAACAAAAACTTTTTTATGTTTTGCAATTTAAAAAAAATTGTCTAACTGTATATTTAATTGATCAAAATAGTAAAAAAATTTGTCTAAAACAACTGTGTGTAATTTTTAAAATGTGCAATAATAAAAAACAAAAATTAATTTGAATAAACATCAACTAATTAAAACTAGTTAAAAGTGGTCATTTCATGAGCTAAGCTTAATCATCTTCATTGCCGATGAGCCGTTCTCTTGATCACCATTACCTAAAACTGCCTCAATATGGCCGTTTTCCTGATCGGCTAAATGCCTCAACTTGGCTCCATTTTCATCACTACTCTCTTCCTCTTCTTTCTCCTCATCATCATCATAAAAATTTTTCACCCGGTCAGCCATGAAAATGGTGGCAAAATCGAAACAACTGGCGATGGCCACACAGAAAAGCGCCGTTCCGTGGAGGTAATTGCGGAACTTCTCCTGATCGTAGACCCAACAGTTGCCCGTCTTGCCACACTTTGTCTCCCAAATTAGACAGGTACTGTCGATGATGAAGCCAAAGACGATTGAGGTGGGGATGAAGGCTGAAAACGGCAATAAGTATAAAGTGTTAATTTTTATCTAGGAAAAAACCTTTAAAACTTACCAAAAATATCAAGAGCTGCCGTAGCTAGGCCAATGGCAAAGGCTTTATCATGCGGGGCGACGTTTCGCAACTGAATGAGGGCATTGGGCGTTCGAGCGATGTTGCTGATGATGCCGCCAATGGTGATGATGGTCACATAGGGCTTCAGACCGGTGCACCCGTTGATGTCCGCCTCGCAGTAGCCCTTGGTCGCCTGGCCGCTGAAGCAGGAGCAATCGGAAAAGGTCTAAAACATTTGATGATAAAAATTTTTAAGTTTTAAAACAAAACCTTTTAAAATCTAAACAATTACCGAAGACTTTGCGTCGTAGCTTTTGCAGCCTGCATGACAGGGCGAAAAGTAAGTGGTCCTCCTATCGGCCGCACAGAGCGGCGAGTAGACGCTCTTCGAGCAGTGACAGTTTGCATTGCAGGTCGAGGCCAGCGAGAAGTTGTCCTCATCAAACACTGAGGAGGTACTTCCTTTAGCTTTTCCCTCCTCAAAGTGCCCATCAATGGCCAGCGGCGCACAGCCGTAGATGAAGCCGCTGATGAAGCTGAAAATGAGCACTGCTTCGCAGATGAAGACGAGAATGAAGACAAATCGGGGCCGAGGTTTGAGGTAGCTGAGCGCCGCCCCGCCCAGCAGAATGCCCACCGCCGAGGGCACAAAGGAGGCGGCGCCGGTGATCAGCGAGGCGGTGCTGCTCGACTGGCGGTACTGTGCCTCAATGTACTTCGACTTGTAGACAATGTAGCCAAAGATGCCGAAGAGGCGGAAGGAGTTGGCGAAGAGACAGCACATCACCAGCGGATTGGTGACGATGCGCTTGAAGGCGCCCAGGCTTCCTGTTATCAGGAGAAAACAAAGAGTGACAACAAATTCGCCCCAAAATTTTCACCAGCTCAAAAATTATTGAGTTGCACATCGTTGGAAAGCTAAAATTGTCCTGATTACTAATATGTTAATATCTAAGTGGAGCCCAAAACGGTTCCCGAGAAAATCGGGTCCAAAGTTGACCAAAATATGCAGTTTTTCATAAACACAACGGCTTTACTCCGCTAGATGGCATAAGAAGCAATAGGCAAAGCACAACCAAAGGTACAGCTCGGACCCGATTTTCTCGGGAATTGTTTCGGGCTCCACTTAGATATTAACATATCAGTAATAAGGGCAATTTTAGCTTTCCAACGATGTGCAACTCAATAATTTTTGAGCTGGTGAAAATTTTGGGGCGATTGCTTATGGGAAATTGTTGTCACTCTTTGGTTTTAGAATAAATTTCGAGTCTTTTTCTCCAGTACTGAAGTGATTACCTCCTCCTTCTTTGATTTTCCGCTGCACCTCTTTGGCCTGAACTGAGGCAGTTTTAAACTGCGCCGGAAAGAGGAACATCGGCAGAGTGGCCACGAGGAGCAGCGCTCCAACCACAATAAAGCTAATCCACCAGGCGCCAATGAAACGGGGGTCAGTTCGTGGGATGCCCGGATCAACTGATAAACAAAAAAAGTAAAAAATAAAATTAAAATGAGGATCAAGAATCTCAAAGCTCTACAAACAGGTTTCACTTACTAAACGGATTCTCGTAGAAGCGGAGCGAAAAAGAGGCCAACATAAAGCCGCTGGCCGGGCCGATCAACCGAAGCGAGCTCATGATGCTAATGTACATTGGAGTGTTCTTCTTTCTAAAATGAAGTGGTTATTAGAAAGTACATTAATTTTCAATACTATAAACTTAAATTTCAAAATCCATTTGCACTCACTTTGAGTTATCATCCAGATAGGGCAGACCAATGACAATGTAGCAAGTGTAGCCTAGGCCTCGCATAAAACTTCCAAAGAGAAGAAAGCCGACCGCGGGCCATATGGTGGCACTTGTTGAGCTGGCTTCAGCACCTAAACTCCCGGCAAAAGTGCCTCCCGAGCCCTTACACTCTTCCGGCTCCGCGTCCGGGGAGCACATCGAAAGGTGGGCCGAACTGGAATTCCTCAGCTGGCTTGACAGGGACTGCTGCTCTGAAGAGCTGAGCAGATGGGTCGCCGGTCCGTAGATGAAGTAGGGCGCGGCGGTCATGAAACAGGAGCAGGCGAGAATCACCTCACCAAAGGCGATCAGCCGAGCTCGGTTGAAGCGAATCGCCAGGTAGCCAACGAAAGGATTCAACTAAAAAAGTGGTCAAAACTTTACTTAAAAGTACTTTGAAAAAAGGACGTTACTGCTGAAGGAAGGCCAACTGCTTACCGCAATCTCCGCAAAGTTGTCCATGATCATAATTAGGCCGGTCAGCTTTGAGTCGTAGCCGAAGCGCTTCTCCAGCGTCGAGCTGCAGCCGTAGAAAACCGGCCCGGTCATTCCTGAAGTAAACAAAGTGTAGTAAATTGGTAAATGTATTCAAGTACTTTTTCTTTTTCAGCATTTACTTACCCTGAATAATGCCCACCATGCCCATGACCCACATGAAGTAGACAGGACTGGCGAACTTCTGGAGCCAGGCCGGGCGCCAGGCGCCAATGCCGCAGGAGGTAAGTCGGGAGTTCTCCACATCACCATCACCTTCTCTTTCATTTTTATTTTTGTCAAAGTAGCTTTCAGGCTCTTTCAGTCTTCTCTCTTCGGGTGGCATTTATGATGATGATGGTGATGGTAATGGTGATGAAGGGTAAGTGGATGTTTGGATGATTTGGCAAAAGTATGAATGTGAGTGTTAATTAATAGTTAATAGTTTTGTTCAAACTAGAATTTCTATTTAGTGTTTGCACTTTTAAGCGCTAGTGCTGAACACTGTTAAAAGTACACTGTCAACCTAGTTTTAGTCACTGCTGCCGGTGATGAAAGCGTGGAAAGTAAAAAAAAGTTTTCAGTCTCCAATTTCACGACTGTCACTCTGTTACTCGATTTTTTTCTCTCTCTCTCTCCTTCTTCTTATTTCTTTGCACTTTTTATCAAGTTAGCAGCAGCTTTATCGGCTTGTAAACTGCAAAGAAAAGCCGAACACTGCTGTTGCTGCTGCTGCTGATAACTGCTGAAAACTGAGCCCCATTGCAAGCGCGTTATGCGTTCAACAGACAATTTTTAGCTTTTGTTTGTTTATCATTACCATTAAACTGGTCAGTTGACTCTTCTTCCTTTAGTACTATTACCAAACTGTAAAAGAGCTAAGAACAAAGAGGACTGATTTAGAGTACTGAATTGAAAGTTGGCAAACCAGAAAGAAAGAGCAAGAGAGGGAAAAGGAAGTCAGCGCACAATTGAAGCTTGTGCTAGTTCTGACTTCTTGTCTCAGACGTTATCACCTAACCTGTCAATCACTTCACTTTTTTGTTTCAGTACAGTCTTTGTATCTCAGTGCATCATCATCAGCAGCCACATAAGTGAACTCTCACAAATGTTTTCAAAGTGACCGTTTTAGCAGGCAACACTGTTGCCTAGATTGCAAGAGGGTGTCTTTGTACAGCAAAAAGAGGGTGATTGTGCTCTGGTACATCGTTTTTGCTTTAAAGTTTGCAATACTTGGCTTACTTACATAGTTTCCCTCAGCAAAGTTCAATTGCTAGCAAAGATGTTTTCTAATAACAAATTGATATGTTTTATGTTGAGTCAACCCGATTTAAATCTGTAATAAAGTAGGCAACATGTTAAAAGAAGTAGTAAAATGAAAGCACATTTTCTTACGGGCTAGTTTTGTTGTTGTCAAAGTCTTTAAAGTTGGGCACAGACAAGCAAATCATCTCCTTTCTCCAATGTTTTGATTGAGAGAGCGGCGTTGCAGTACACTGCCGCCGCCTAGTGAAACGCATTCAAAACTCGCTATAAATGCAAAAATAATTGAAGTATCACCTCTCATTATGTTTTTCATTCAAAAACATTTATTTTGAATGTAAATTTTTTAATTTAATTCAACAATCAAACAATAAATAATTTTAATTTTGTTTATTAGTTAAAAAAATTGATGCTATAAAAAAGAAGAAAAACACGGAAAAGGAAAAACTGAATTAATTACACCGAATGCTCTCTGGTGACCTTTGACTACTTTTTTCATTTCGATCGTTTTCAATTTGTTTTTTACAAATAAAAATTTAAAGATAAACTTGCCAATGACCTCGTTCATTACCCTCGTGACTGACCGTGTGCACAGCTTTCAGTTGGTCAAGTGCAAACTATTAAGGAAATCCTTCAAACGAAAAACAAGACTAGACAACTGGTCAGCAGAAAACAAGTTTAAGAGGCACTTTTCACCTATTCGCTCACCCTCTTTCACCCTTTATAACTGGCCAGATAAAGTGAAAAAAATTGAAACTTTAATCTTGTTTTTAATTTTTTTGCCTTTAAAAATGCTAAAAATCTTTCTGCTAATACTTTTCATCTTCACTCAGCAATCCTTCTCTCTTTACCTTAAAGATGACCCAGACGGAGATGGAGACAGAGATGAAGATGACAAAGTGTGCGGCGAACTGGTCGTACCTGGAATCGACCGCATCAGCCGCGGCATCGACATCACCGAGCTCGACCTGACGCCGCCGGAAACGGCCCGAACCGTCATCGGCGGCGTCCGCTCCCGTCTAATTGACTTTACCTGCAACCGCGAGGAGAAGTGGCAACACCCGCAGACCGAGGTGACCTACGATGTGCCCGATCAGGTGCAACGACCGGCGACATTGCCCACGGGTTCTCTAAAAGCTGTCGTGCGGATCAGCGGCGACTCTGAGGAGCTGAAGAAGAGCTGGAGCACCAAGGTGGGCGCGGGGCTGGAGGACGTGGAGAAGTTCGGCTTCAGCGCCTCGGTTACCTTTAAGGGCGTTCAGGAGAGCTTGCACCAAAATAATAAGACGATGGCTGAGGTAAACGAGAGTCGAAAATTGGCTATTTTAGCACAATATTTTGTAGTTTTTAAAGCCCTTTTTAAATACTATGAACACCTTTTTTTTCTTCTCACAGACCACAGCCGCCGTCTCCACGCACATGGTCGACTTTAAGTTGCCCCGCCACCTCAAGCTGACCGACGACTTTAGCCAGTTCTTCGACGACGACGGCGACGGCGATAAGGCCGCGGTGGCCAAGTACGAGGAGAATCCTCGACTGTACGACAAGTTTGTACGGCAGTTCGGCACCCACTACTTCGAGTCGGCCACCTTTGGCGGCTCGCTGTACATGAAAACGCAATTGGTAGAGCGGTACGTCAGCGCCAACAGCGAGGACGAGATTGAGTCGAACTTGGAGGCGAAGTTTCTGGGCAAGTTCAACGTCAACGCCGAGACGGATCACAAGCGGAGCAATGTCAGCGACAGCTTTGAGAGCAGCTCCAAGACGGAGATTGTCTACTATGGGGGCTGGCTTCCGGAGGGCGTCACCACTGATAATCCTGACTGGTAAAAAATGATTTAAAAAATGAATTTAAGTTAAATTGCTTTTCATACGTTTTTTCAGGTATCCCTTGTGGACGCCGAACGTCAATCGCGACCCTTGGCTCACTGGTGGTCGACTAAAATCGGTCGCCGACCTCTTCTGGAACCAAAAAGAGCGTCGACGGGAGGTGAAAAAGGCCATCAAGGTTCACCTGGCCGCCTCCTATCTGGCAGAGCTGAAAACCAGCCTCTCTCTGGGCCGTTATCAGCTGACGGCTGATGAGCGGAAGGTGATCACCGACGCCGACCAGCAGTTGGCGGACCGGAAGAAGCGGCAGGACGTTGATTTGCTGGTAGAGCGCCTTGATGGGGTCTTCAAGGTGATCACCGCCATTAAAGGTATGAAAAGACTTGAAAATTTGGGCTAAACTTATCAGTAATCTTGGCAATTTTTTTTTCTAGATCGAATCCGCATGCTCCAGCTGCGTGACCTTTGGGAAGAGGAGCTGCTCGATGTGATCAACTGCAAGTCGCACGTCCTGTGGAAGTGCGCCCAGCATCGGTGGGAAAAGTTTGAACGAGAGGCCGACTCGGCGATGGACTTTTATGAAAACGTAAAAAATCGAACAGTGAACTTTGGAGGAGTTCCTGACGGAAAAAACGGAAAGGTTCCGCTGCTTGATCACGAGGAGATGCGCCTGCTGTATCGAGATGCCCGAAACGTCGCCGCCGAGCAGCGAAAGTCGCTGGGAATGTGCGCCACAGCTCGAAACAAGGCGGACTGTGGAACCTGCGTTTCCGGAGCGGTTTCGCACGCCTACTCACATCCGGCGCACCCCTTCTGCAAAACGGCCGAGGCGAGGAAGGCGGTGAAGGCGGTGGCAAAATAAAAACAACTTGAGTTTTTACTAAATTCATTGATATTCAGTAAAATTGTCAAAATTCAGTTATTAAAAAGTTTTTTTTGTCATGATCTCTTTGCCCGTTGAATGTACCTCCTCGAGAAGTTGGGCGTCTCAGTCTAGAAGACATCGTGAGCACTTTTTATGGGGAAATTTATGAAACTAGCCCTTTCTTCTGAGTCCTACTGACACACAGACGTCAACATCCTCTAATAGGTCCTGGGTGTTCAAGCGACCTCCTCTTCCTGTACAAGAGACGGCGTGGTAAACCTAAAATAAAAATGTTATTCTTTCCGTTGAACAATTCACCCCATTTTCTCGGTGGCGGATGTTTGGTGTTGATGATTCACATTGCCATCTTTGGTACATGTCGACAGTGTCAACTTCAGACACCACTCGAATGCTCAGAGCTTCTTTGGCGGAAGGTAGCATTTAGCTTTGCTACTATTAGAAATTGGAAGATTGAAGGGAAGACACAGGCAATTGTGTGACTGGGGATGGGACAAATGAAAGATGGCAATGTGTATCATCAACACTAAACATCCGCCAAAGAAAGATGGGGTGATTTGTCCGACAGAAAGAAAATGACATTTTTTATTTTAGGTTTAAAGAGCCGTCTCAATTGCAATTACAGGAGGTCGTCTAAACACCCAGGACCGTTTGGAGGATGTTGATGTCTGTGTGTCTATTGAGCTCAGAAAGGGGTTTGTTCCATAAATTTCCCCATGATAAGTGCTCACGATGTCTTCCAGACTGAGACGCGCAATTTCTCGAGGAGTACATTCATCAGGCAAAAAGATGAAGTCTTCACTGTTTGCATGCCTAGAGGGCCGAGCAATGGGCTGTTTTTAATGCTTGCGCTGCAGCTCCTTCCTGAGCCAGCCTAGCCAGCCTCTCTGGTTTAAAAACGTGCAAGAAGTTTCTCACCTTGATGATGACTGTGCGAGTCAACGCATCCAAATGCAACATCCTTTCGAAACATTCAACATTCAAAACAAATCCTTAGTTATCACTTTTCTACATTTCGCACCCGCCGATCAGTTTTCAAGCGTCAAAACAAATGCCCAAAATGGTGTGGAGGCAAATGCTACTTTTTTCGTACTGGTGCATTGGCGTTCTGATGTTAGCAATAGTGGCAATGGTAACACTGGCATCAGTTGGGTTCGGTTTGCTTTTCGAAAGGATGTTGCATTCGGATGCGTTGCCTCGCGCAGACATCATCAAGGTGAGAAACTTCTTGCACGTCTTTGAACCAGAGAGGCTGGTTAGGCTGGCTCAGGAAGGAGCTGCAGCGTGAGCATTTATCATGGGGAAATTTATGGAACTAACCCCTTCTTCTTGAGTCCCACTGACACACAGACATCAACATCCTCCAAACGATCTTGGGTGTTTAGGAGATCTACTGTAAATGCAATAGAGACGGCTCTTTGAACCTAAAATAAAAATGTCATCTTCTTTATGTCGAACAACTCTCCCCATCTCTCTTTGGCGGATGTTTAGTGTTGATGATACACATTGCCATTTTTGGTGCATGTCGACAGTGTCCACTTCAGACACCACTCGAATGCTTTATTGGCGGAAAGCAGCATTTAGACTTACTACTACCAGAGAATGGGCAAATGAAGGGTAGACGCAGGCAATTGTGTGACTGGTGATGGGACAAGTGAGAGAGATGATCGACTTTAACAGGGCGAAAAAATATAAGCAATCCTCATTCACTTTTCTCCTCTGAAGATGCAAGTCCTTATCATTTTTGTCACTTTTTATTGTGCTTACTGGGCGCCACTTTGCCCAAAAACCATCACCAACTACCGTTGGTCCAATACCAATGGACGCCACAAGATCGTAAGTCATCCATTACCTGGTCATTCCTTATGTCATCGTATCTTACTTGCAGTGAAGCTACGGGACATCCTCTACAGCTACCAGCGCAAAGTGGCTGTTTGCACCAAGGAAGAGGTTGGAGGGCTATTCTACGAGCTCTCCATCTTCAAGCTGAAACCTTTGGTCACCCCACTGCGTGACACAGTAGAAATGGTCCTCCGTCAGGTATCTGGTCTGATGGCGACTAATAGCTGGTACCCGTCATTCGCTGAGGCATGTAGCAACATCCTGGTGGCAACCCAACAACTTCATGTCTACGCCAAGAGTGCCCCAGCATTTCATGTCCAACCGCTGATTGTCCCCGTCAGGCGTGCGCCCCCTGCCCCTCATCTGCAAGAGAGAAGATCATCTGTCCCCTCCTGTGGCCATACATTGCCTTCGGCACAGTTCTGGGCGTCTCATTGTGCGCCCTGCTTCTGGTCGGATGGTGCGGCTCGGTAGCGGCGATTGTCAGAAGATGCAAACGGTCGGCCTTGGAAGCTACCTACCTCAGCTCCTTTGGATAACTCAATCCAAGTAAGAACTCGTGATACTCCAGCTGCTGGTAATGCTCCCAGCCAAAAAGTGATGCAGGCCGGTAGTCGCTATACTGACACCGACACCATACACCGACGAGAGGCAGGGCGCACAAAATGGGACGCCCAGAATGGTGCCAAAAGGGATGTAGGGCCACCAGAAGAGGGCAAAAATGGTTTTCTCTCCTGCTGGTGGGCAGGCGGCGCAACGCGGTCTGACGGGGACAATCAGCAGTTGGGCATGAAATGCTGGGGCATTTTTGGCGTGGACATGAAGTTGCTGTCACCACCATGATGTTACTGCACGCCTCAGCTATTGACGGGTACCAGCTATTAGTCGCCATCAGACCGAACACTTGTCGGAGGAGCATCTCTACGGTGTCACGCAGAGGGGTGACTAAAGGTTTCAGGTTGAAAATGGAGAGCTCGTAGAAAAGCCCTTCAACCTCTTTCTTGGAGCAAACAGCCACATTGAGCTGGTAACCGTAGAGGGTGTCCCGTAATTTCACTGCAGGTAAGTGATGATAAAATAAGGAAGGACCCGGTAATTGATGACTTGCGGTCTTGTGGGGTCCATTGGTATTGGACCAACGGTGGTTGGTGATTGGCTTTGGGCAGAGTAGCGCCCATTGCAAATAAAGCAAGTACAAAGAAAGTGACAAAGATGATGAATGCACGCAACTTCAGAGGAGAGGAATGAATGAGGATTGCTAATCTCTTGTCGCCTATTTAATATCGATCATCTCTCCCTTGTTCTATCACCAGTCACATAATTGCATGCGTCCGCCTTTCATTCCCCCATTTTCTGGTAATAGCAAAGCTAAATGTTGCCTTCCGCTAATAAAGCATTCGAGTAGTGTCTGAAGTGGACACTGTCGACATGTACCAAAAATGGCAATGTGAATCATCAACACTAAACATCCGCCAAAGAAAGATGGGGTGATTTGTTTGACAGAAAGAAAATGACATTTTATTATTTTAGGTTCAAAGAGCCGTCTCAATTGCAGTTACAGGAGGTCGTCTAGACACCCAGGACCGTTTGGAGGATGTTGATGTCTGTGTGTCAGTTGGGCTCAGAGAGGGGTTTGTTCCATAAATTTCCCCATGATGAGTGCTCACGATGTTTTCCAGACTGAGACGCGCAACTTCTCAAGGAGTACATTCAATGGGCAAGAAGATGAAGTTTTCACTGTTTGCATTGCACTTAGAGGGCCGAGCAACCTTGACGAACCGGCTCAAAAAATTTGGCTGCGCAATGATTTACCCAGTCAGACAATCGGAAGGGATAAGAGAGGTTGAGTGCACTTGAGGCAGTGGTCTGTGAAATGAGGGACTGCTGAGGAGGCAGTTCTTCGGCGCTGATGCGGCAGTTCAGTGAGTGCAAGACCTAATTGTCTTTCCGACTATTTCCATCTAAAGAAAAGTGCATAAACTTTACTCTGTTGTGACCTGGACTTTCCCTGTATTTCAAAATTGACATGTTTTCCTATTTCCTTTAATATTTCTTTTTCCACACACATACTCTATTCACATACAATTTAGTTTTAGCTCGCTCCACATTGGAGATAATAATGCAAGCGCAATGAGTGATGTACAATTTTCTTTTTCCTGATCAGAAGAAAAGCTTTAATTTTAGTTATAAGCGCCCGTCTTTTCTTCAAAAATGACAGGGCACCCAGTCAAAGCTCGTTGACGTCACTTTGTAGCAACTTGCGATTGTCATCATCAAACTAAAACTTCTTCATTGTACTTTTAAAAACCAAAATAAAAAACCAATAAAATATTTTAAACGCCCAGTTGTTCGTTTCTCATTTCTATTAACGTTGTCTTACGGCCCAAGGCAATTACGTCAACTGGTCATTTGTCCTTTGTAGTGTTTACTGCTGAGCATTTGAGACTAGCTCTCCATCGAGTGTAGTTTCAGGTTCGAGAATCACAATTCACTGTGTGGTTTGTCAAAAGTTCTGCAATTGCAGGACATTTTCTCAAAGTGAATTTGGTTGTTCTTAGTGTTTACTTTGTAGGACAACTAGTGAAGCAGCATCAATCAAATTTATACATATTTTTGCTAAATATAAACGAGTAGAAAATCAAAAACATTGTTCATTTGATCAAGTAGTTGACTTTCTATTCTTTTACTGTAATGTACTTTTTTACCAGCTCTATTTTTAAAAATAGAACAGATTACTGGCTTACGCTGGTTGGCACAGTTATTCATTTTTTTTCTGACAGTTTGGCAAAATGGCTGTTGACCTGGTTCTAAACAAATCTACTTTTATACAACAACATAAAATAAAAAACGGACTCTAACGAACAAAAAATCATACATTTTTCACTCAATTTTCTTTTTACTATTAAACTTTTATTTCTTTTGTTTTGAGTGTCTGCTTTTTTATTATTATTACGTTTACTACAACCATCTGCAAAACAGTTCGTTGTTTTGGTGTGGCCTTCACCACCACAACGAAAGTTTTATACCGCTCATTTAATTACGCACAATTAGCATTACTGTTGTGCTGACCAGTATTCTCCCCCTTCAATTTTTTTTCTGCAGGTATTTTTAGTCAGTCAGCAGGGGACACTCCCTTTTCAGTTTCAGTCGCCTTTTTACCTCACTTTTTTTATTCCCGGTGTGCGGCAGACACACACACACACACACACACACACACACACAGTTTTCCCACCACATTTGTACACTTTTCACTTTGGTGCCATTAATTCAGCAAGAGAGAGAGGCTAATCTGCCATATCTGTTCTCGCCTTATTCATTTCGTGTTCCATTGCTTCCATTGTGTTCCAGTGTTTGCTTCTTTTCCACACGCCACCACCACTACTACCACTACTGAAACATTAACAGAAGAGAGTAGTGGCACTGGTTTTCACTGTTCCAGCCACACACACACAAACTGTTTAATGTTTCGGGTTTGCTGCTTCTGCTGCTCGTTTTTGCCGCAGTGACTCAAGGACGCTGCTTTTGCTGCTGCTGTTTCTGCAACTGCAACGGTTGCAAGTGCTGTGGACAGTCGGCAATTGCAATTGCAATTGCTGCAACTGAAACTTTCTTTTTCAAAATTTATCTGCTTAAATTTTTACTGTTTGCTTCTATTTTGTGCCAATTTTGCACTGATTATATCTACCCAACATTACACTATTTTGTCAACACTCTGATCTTCTTCTTTTAACTTTAATTAGTTCATGCTTTCAATTTGAAACTTCAGTTTTGCTGAGCTTGTTATGCTGGTGCTGGGCTGCTTAGTTGTCATTTCTGTCTTCTTTTGGCAACTAAACACGCACACATTTTGAATATTGGCTAAACAAAACGCGCACAAAACATTTGCAATCAACGCACATTTAACGTGCAAATTTAGCGATTTAAAAGCGAAATTTCCAGTTTTGTAGCCGGCTTAATCTTTACTGCCATCTCCCCTTTCAACCTGTTTTTTCAGCTTCTACATTTTTTGCTCTGGTAATTGGCCACCTCTTTTTGTGACTTATTATCAATTGAGAAAACTGTATTTTTGCAGCAAAAATTGTTTTATTTTTACATTAATCAACTAGTCATTGTTTCATTTCAAACAAAATAAAGCAAACCTTTTGTATAGAAAAAAATGCTTGCACATTGATTTTACAGAATAAATTGACTTTATCGATTTCTTCTTTTAATAAACAATTCAATCATCAAAATCAATTAAATTAGCACGTTCTAATAACTTGCTTTGTGCTATTATTATTAAGTTGTTCGGAAACAAAAGAAAATCACTTAACCTAAATTGAAAATGGCCACCGACGCCCCAGCAGCAGCAGCAGCAGCACAGCCACAGCAGCCCGCCTATCCAATGGCCACTGTCAGTGGAACGGTAGTTCCCGGCGCCACGGGAAGCTACCCGATTCCACCGCCCGGATCGGCGGGCAGCGGCGGCGCCGGCGCCGGCTACATGCCACCGGCTCCTCCGGGAACAGGTATTTATAATATGATTACTCAAAAACTACTTTCAGTATTTACTTTTTACTCAACAAATGCTTTCTATTTTTCCCCAGTAATCTTTGCCCAGCCACCGCCGATGGCCAATCGTGACCCTAGCATCCCGCCCGGCCTGGAGTACCTAACCGTGGTAGATCAGCTGCTGGTGGAGCAGAAGGTGGAGATGTTGGAGGCCTTCACCGGCTGGGAGACCAACAACAAGTACGCCATCAAGAACACCCTCGCACAGAATGTCTACTTTGCAGTTGAAGGTGCGTCAACTCTCCCTTTTTATTAACTTTCAAATCTCTCAAAACATTTATTTTAAATTTCTGACATTTTTGATTAACCTCAGAAAACAACTTCTGCACGCGAAACTGCTGCGGCTCTGCGCGACCCTTTGACATGAAGATTCTGGACAACTTTCGCAATGAAATTATTCACATTCGCCGGCCACTGCGATGCAACAGCTGCTGGTGCCCCTGTTACAATCAGGTAGGAATCAACTTAAAAATCATCAATTTTAAAACTTTTAAACTTAAAAAATTTTTGTTTCAGAAAATGGAAGTTTTCAGCATCAACGGCCACACGCTGGGCACCATCGAGCAAGACTGGTCGCTGTGGAGTCCCCAGTTTAGTATCAAAAACGGCGCCGGCGAGACGGTGCTGAAGATCGACGGCCCATGCTGCACCTGGTCACTCTGCGGAAACGTCGAGTTCACGGTAATGTCCGTGGATGGAGCGACCAAGGTGGGCAAGATTACCAAGCAGTGGTCGGGCATTGCACGCGAGATGTTCACCGATTCGGACCTCTTTGGCGTCAGCTTTCCCATGGACCTTGATGTGCAGGTGAAGGCGGTCCTGTTGGCGACCACTTTTTTGATTGTGAGTCCCCTGCTTTCTTTTTTGATAAGCTGATAACTGATAAGTTTTGTTTTGTGTTTGCTTTCTGAACAGGATTTCATGTTTTTCGACAGCTCTGATGGCAACAAGGGCGCCCGGGCGATTGCCAACACTTAATAAACCTTCTTTTTTTCTGGCTGATTTAAATGCCGCAACATTTACCTATCAGCAGCACACTACCAAAGAATCAGATGCTTCTTTAACGTTTTACACTTGTTTTATTTTTTTTTTGTTAAAAAAACTCTTTTTATTTTGTAAATTTTAAAAATAAAGTTTATTTAGAGTACTTTCTTGTTGTTCATATAAACTAATTTACTACGACTTAATCCCGCACACAAACCTTAACCAAACAAGGAAAAAGTGGACAGCTACAATGATAAAACAAAACTTTGAAATTTAAAATAAAAAAAATGTTTCAATTATTCATTGACTAGCATTAGTATTTTACAATATGCTAAAAAGATTTTGTTTCTTTGCATTTGTTTACATTTTTGCATTTTTTCTTTTCACCCCTCATCACTACCAAAACTATCATCGGCCACCCCTTGTCTCTACACGGCGATTTGGTTTTGTCCAACTTTTCCCGCTGCTCTTTTTTCTCTCCAGTGCTCATCCTCATCTGACTGTGTTTGCTGTCGTTTAGTACCTCTACACTTCTTTCCACTGCTGCCGCTGCTGCCTCAGCACTTCATCACATCGCTGTGAGAAAAAGAGAGGAGAGGAGAGGAGAGAATGCAAAAGAGCAATAAAAAGAACTGCCACTACTGCAACAGCAGCAGCAGCAGCAAACTGGTGGTAGTAATGCCAATGCTAATGGAAAAAAGAAGACTGGAAAGACACTAAACAGAGGCGATAGAGAGAAAGACACAACAAAATGAGGGGAAAACAAAACAGGAAAGGAAAGGAAAGATAGAAGATGGAAATAGAGCAAAAAGAAGGAGTGAAAGCAGAGAGAGAGAGAGAGAGAGAAAAGGAGAGAGAAGATTCCTCAACACAACGTCGTTTGTTTTTACTGTGCAGTGCATTGAAAAGCTACTGAAAGACAACTACTAGAAAAACAGCCCGGTTTTGCCGTGCCGTTTTAGTACGACACTGAATAGCTGTGCTGTGCTTTTTCCCCTCAAGGCCACTGGTCACTGTCTGTCAGTGTTTGCCTGTCGTTTCAGTCTGTCTGCTGCTGCTATTCTAAACAGTGATCACTACTTTCTCCCTCTCTGTACATGGCTGTGCCTCACTGCCGAGCACTACCACTGCAAAACCGCCGTTGAAGAGCTCGCTACTGGTCGCGTTACTGTGAATAGTGACTAGTGAAGAAAGGGAAGGGATGCTTTCAACAGTGCAACAACAGCAGAAGCAGCAGTGAATCTCCCTCCTGAACCCCTCCCTTTTCTCCTGTCATCCTCTTTTAGGGGAATCCAAACAACCATCTTTTTTACTGTTCCAACAGTTTTGTTCTTCAGCCTCAGTTCCGCATCAACTTTACCTCCAGTGTCGACGCCCTTTTCACCTCCTTCTTTGACTTGACTTGACTTTTGCATTGAGTACTAGTTGAAGTGAAGCCATCACCAGGCAGTGCCAATTACCTCGCTCTATACCAGCAGCATGGCCTATCAGTACCACCAGCCCCCGCAGATGTACCAGATGACGGTGCAGCAGACGCAACCGGGAGCACAAAATCCCGCCTATCCGGGCGTCTATCCGCAACTGGGACCGCCGGTGGTGGCCAACGCCAATTACCCGCCACCGCCTCCTGGAGCCGCTCCAAGTACGCCTCTTTTATCAGATTTCAGTAACACTTTATCAGTAAATTCCTTTCTTTTCCCACTTTTCAGTAATCCTCGCCCCTCCACCTCAGCAACAGTCCGATCCAAACATCCCGCCCGGACTGGAGTACCTGACGGTTATTGATCAGCTTCTTGTGCAGCAGAAAATTGAAATGCTAGAGGCATTCACCGGCTGGGAGACGAACAACAAGTACGCCGTCAAGAACTCTATGGGTCAGAATGTGTACTACGCAGTGGAAGGTACCTGTGTACAAAAAAACCTATCATTAAGAATGATGAATTTATTATCAAAACTTATCATTTCTTCCTTATCAACCTCCTTAGACAACGACTGCTGCACTCGGCAGTGCTGCGGCCCGGCACGCTCCTTTGACATGAAGATCTTCGACAACTACCGCCGGGAGATTATGAACATCCACCGGCCGCTACGGTGCAACAGCTGCTGCACGCCGTGCTGCAACCAGGTACTTTTTTCTTAATTGACTATTCCTTATCAAAAAATCTTATCAATAAACCTCCTTTTATCAAACAAAATGCCCAGGAACTGGAGGTGTACAGCATCAGCGGCCAACAACTGGGCTCCATCCACCAGGACTGGTCAATCTGTACGCCGCAGTTTAGCGTCAAAAGTGGCGCCTCCGGTGAGACGGTGCTCAAAATCTCCGGCCCCTTCCTCACGATGAGCTGCTGCAAGGACGTCGTCTTTGACGTGCTGACGAGGGACAGAGAGACGAAGGTGGGCAAGATCACCAAACAGTGGTCCGGCTTCACGAGGGAGGCCTTCACCGATGCGGACCTTTTCGGAGTAACCTTTCCGCTGGACCTGGATGTGCAGGTGAAGGCAACGCTCCTGGCGGCCACCTTTCTCATTGTCAGTATACTTTAAAAGCTTTGAGTAAAAAGCTTTTGTCTCTGATAAAGCTAACGTTTTTGTGTTTTTTCCCTTTTTAGGATTTCATGTTCTTCGAGAGCACCGACAGTAAGGCTAACAATTTTACGTCTATTTGTCTCTCGCTTTTGTAGGATTTTTGCTCTGTGTCGATGTAGCATTTGCATGTACTGCAGTTTTTGCAGTTGACTTGCAGTTTATTTATTTTTTGCTTTTCACTACCCTTTTTAACGCTTACTTATGAAAACTTTTTTTTGTTTTTAGATTAACTCGTTGAGTCTTTTGGAAAAACCTCCTTTCTTGATACCCCTCTTTTTCAATCCACGGCAAACATTAACGTACAGTTGATTTATTCTTTTTTCAATTATCTAACTTTGCATGCCCAGTATTGCGTAAAACGCCGCCAAACTACAAAGTATATTATTCTGAGATTTACTTAAACTGTTTACCTACACGCTAAAAGCAAATTAGAAAAAGTTTTCAAAACCAAAATAGTTTTTAATTTTAAATCAGTTTAGAAAAATGCTTGGAATTAAAATTCTACAATTGCTTTTATCTTTGTTCTAATGTTTTTGTGATCTTCTTTCTTCAGTGCCAATACATTGCAAAATATTTTTTGTAATCATATTTTTGTTTTGTTCTCAAACTTAAGTTTAAATTGATTTAAAATGTGTTTAACTACTATTTTTGATTTAAATTTTAAGTATTTTTTTGTGCTTGAATTATTTAAAAAAGTTTTATCATTAAAATCAAAATATTGTAGAATTGTCACAAAATGTTTTTGTTTTTATCAAAATCAATTTTGTAAAGTACTTTTCTTTCTACTTCAAAGTACTAAATAAAATTGAAACAAAGTTTCAAAAGTTTGCACTTATAAAACTATTGATTTCATTACAAGCAACAAAGTAAACTTGATAATATGATTGCAAATTAGCTCTATTGAGTTTTAAACTTTAAAATTGAATTACGTTTGTTTGCAAAAACAAAACAAAAAATTGTTGTTAAATATTTGACAAGTTTTTAAATCAATAAAACTTAAATTTTTTGTTTTTTGTTTGTACGTCAGTATATAGCTTTCAACTTTTAAAGTCAATCTTGTAACTTTTTTATCATTTATTTAATTAATGAGTAGACTTAATCTTTTGTTTTTTAACTAGTTGTTTTCAACGACTAAATATTAGTTGATTTTTTTATCAAACAAATTTTTTATATGAACGCAAAACAAATAAATGCGGTTTTTAATTTAAAGTTAAAAACTACCACAACAGTCGGCCTAATTATGAAATCTTTAAAATCAACTATTTGTCATTTTAGCACTGCCGCAATGCGGCATTTACTTGCATTGCACCACCAATGTGATCCAATGGTCACCTTGTCAAATAAAGAAGAGGGAAGGAATGATCAAACCGAGCTTGAGTACTTGAACAAGGTCAAATGTCATCGAAGGCAATTTCTGTTTCCATTGATCATCATTCTGCTGACTTCACTTTTTGGAACGTTTGGAATGCAGGTTCAAAACGGTTCAAACTTTACCTTGAGCTCACTGATCAGCAGTCCGGTGATATTTACCCATCAGGTAATTCAAGTAGCCATTTGGCGGCAGATGGACGTTGCCATCGGTCTTGATGTGGTCATTTCTCTGCTCGTTTTTGGAGCTCTAGTTGTGACGCCGGCAATTGGCCGCAAATATCAGCTAACTGTAAATCAAACTAAAGATTCAAATAGGACACAAGTGTTTTTAGGCGACACAAGTGAGTACTTTAAATGGGCGGTAATAAATGAAAAACAACTATTTTTGTATTTTTTCAGAATTGAGCAAGGCGGTCAGCAAGGAGATGCGTTCATTCCAGCTGAAGGTAAAAAGACCTAGTCAATTGGTGCTGGCCGTTTTCCTATTTGGACTTTATCTTTTCCTGTACGCCAATTTACTACTAAATCAGAAGTACCAACTGAACACCTTTTCAGCACTCTTTTGGCTGTTTCTCTTTCCTCTCTTCATGTTCTACATGATTTACGGTAAATCACCTCTTTTTTAGCTGAAACAAAAAAAACCTGACAATTTATGCTCAATTTAGCTCTTTTCGGCACCAGTCTCTTCATAGTCTTCGCCTGTCGGTACATCTACACACTGCAGCGGTTCCTGCTGAAACGGTACCGCTACCTGGAGAGCAAGAATCGAAGAGGCTCAAATTTTGAAAAAATTCTAGTTACTGGTGATGATGATGAGGAAGTTTTATTTCAAAATGAAATTTCCTACTACAAAAACTGTCACAGTCAAGTGACGGCATTTTGGGCGTCATTTCGAGTTTTGCAGTCTCGAACCGTCTTCCTCTGTCGCCTAATCGCCGAGTACAACCGTTTTTGTTGGCCATTGCTCTCTGCTCTCTTTCCCTACTACATTCTCGTACAGTGCTATCTCCTGTACGTGATCTTTTTTCAGGGATTAGGATTGGGATCCTCGTTTTCACGAGTTTTCTTCTACTTTGCCATTGCCCAGTGCAACACCGCCGTCTTCTACCTGTGCAAGGTGGCCACCGCCGTGGGCCGACTTAATGTGAACATTGAGGTGTCGGCGAGGAAGATTTTTCAGAGTTTTAGAAACGGGCAGTGCCACTTGAGGACGATTCAATCGTATAGAAAACAAAATGGTGGTAGTGGTGGTGGTGTTGTAAAAGTATGTAAAATTGATTAAGTTTTCTTTTGTTACTAAAAAATTGATCAATGTTTTAAACCCTAGGGTCAAATACTGCTGTCCGCTGAAGGACAGCAGAGCCTAGGCTGGTACTGTTTCAAACTGCTCAACTTGTACAGCATCAACTCGCAGACGTACCACTTGGTAAGTTGATAAAGATTTTGTTTATATTTAAATTATTCTTAATTTGCTATTATCGTCACTAGATTCTCTCCTACGGCTCGGCGTACTTTATGTTCATTTGCAAAAATCAGTACAACTGAACGTGTTTACTTGACTCAAGGAGTAGTGATGATTTTAATAAATAAAAAACCCTGTTGTTTTAACAAAATAAAGTAGTCCTGTCGGCTTTTTTGAGTTAAGCAAAAATGCACCCCTCTTTAGTGCAAGTTCTTTAAGTTTAAAAATCAGTTTATCACTTTAGACTTTCAAAGGCGCTATTTAACCAAAAGAGCGATTTCTCTCTGTTAAGTGCAAGGCATCACCGGACGTTTTTGCACTTTCCTTTTTCCTTCTCAATGTACACTGTACTAATGATGAACGGTAACTGCCTTAAAAAAAGGGTAACTTTTTTGCCCTAAAGTATCAAACAAAAAAGTTTTTTTTGGGTTGTAAAACCAAGTACTAAAAATAATACACACAAACAACTTTGTCCTATTACAGTTTTTCAGTGTTGGTTTTTGTGTCAGTTGTAAGAGGATTGCACGAGTTTTACAACATTTCACTAAGGAAAAAGAGGAAACAGAAAAAAGAAGAAGAGAAGGTGCCAAACGCTCTGCAGACGTTTGAGCTGGTAATAATTAAAATGATCTTCATCTGTTATCTATTACAGTACCGCTATGTTATCTGTAAAGCATCGTTTTTACAACGTGTTAATCTAACGTGTGTGTGTAAGGCCACAACGTTTTACAGGGTTAAATGAAAAAAAGAGATAACAAAGAGAAATGATCATAATCAGCTTGCACTTTACCTTCTCTCTATCTCTCTCTCTCTTTCTCTTTTTCTCTTTCTCTTTCTTCACTTTTTAAGAATTGTTAAAGGTAAAAAAGGTTTATCAGTATAAAAACACCTGTATTATATTGGTGTGTGCACTTTAACGGCACAGAAAAAGGAACAACAGCAACTTTATAGCAACGTTTGAAAAAGGGTTTAGAAAAACATTGTTTTTTTGCTGATAAACAGTTTGCTTCAGCTATGTCCACTTTGCTTGAAGCTCAACCTTCAACAACCCAATTTTGCACTGACGACCTCTGGGACGCCGACCTTTCCTGGGACGCCGCTAAGCCTCGATTTACCGACTGCTTTCTCCGAACGCTGCCCGTTTACGCTCCTGCAGCTTTTCTTTGGATTTTTGGTGGACTTCAGCTGCTGTACATTGCCTGCAAAGCTGCGTCCAAAAACGGCCGTCAAAAACAGTCATCTTCTATTCCCTTTTGCTTTTACAATGTGACCAAGTTTCTGGTGGTCGGCGCGGTGATTGTCGAAAGTGTAGTCCAACTAGGACTGGACATTGGCCATCGAAATGATTACTTGGCAGTAGTTGAGGAAACTTATCCAGTGTACCGGGCGGTGACTTGGGCCGACCTGGTGTACTCAATTGTCAATGCAGTTACTTTTGTAAGTAAACACTTGTTTGAAAGCAAATTTTAAAAATAGTTTTTTACAGACATTTCTTCTACTCCTTCTAAATATTCACCGTCGTCGAGGCTATCACACCAGTGGAATTGTGTGGCTGTTCAGCTTTGCCTCGCTCGTTTTCGCCCTGCCCAGTCTGTACACCTTCTCCGCCTACTATCGAAGTGACAATCTAGATGACAACGGAGTTCAGTTTCCGCATCTCAGTCCGCGGTCTTTTGTCTTCTTTGTCCTCCACTTTGTGCTGCTTTTTCTCCTCTTCCTGCTCGTCTGCGTTGCCGATCGGAAAGTCTCTGCCACCAGTCATCAAAAGGGCTTATCAGATGCCAACAACAACAATGGCCAACTTCAAACAGGAGGTCATCAACAAAATTTAAATGGTTTCAACAGTGAAAGTAACGGCTACAAAAATGAGGTTGGCAATGGAGTTCAGAAAAACATCCATTCACCACCACCAAATGAACTACCTTCCACCACTTCCGCAGCTCAAGAGTGTCCCGACCAGAGCGCTAGCTTCCTCTCGCTGCTCACCTTCTGGTGGCTGAATGCCCTGACCATTGTCGGCTACCGGAAGGCGCTCACCCTCGACGACCTGCCGCTGCTCAGCTCGGAGAACCTCACCAGCGCCATTGCCCCACAGTACGACGAAAAGTGGTTCCGGAAATTACCCTCAAAAAGTAACTCAAAAAAGCCCTCAGAGCCGGGCGTCCTGGGGACGATTCTTCGCGCCTGGGCGCTTCCCTTCGCCGCCGGTGCACTGCTGAAGCTGGGCACTGAGATGGTGCAATTTATCAATCCACAGCTGCAAAAGTAAGCACAATAGCCTATAGTTGAACCAAAAAATTTTATCTTTATCACACTAAAACCTTATCATATTACTTTACCCGCAGAATCTTCATCACCTTCATCTCTAACCCTGATTCAACTAGTGAACCAGTCTGGCACGGCTACTTTCTCGCCGTCTCCTTCTTCGTCGTCTCCACCTGTCAGTCGGCCTTCTCCAATCACTACTTCACTACGATGAACCGCATCGGCATGCAAATCAAGACCGCCCTCATTAGCGCCATCTACCGAAAATCACTGAAACTAAGCAATAAAACCCGCCGGGAGACCACCTCGGGGGAGATCATCAACCTGATGGCCGTCGATGTGCAGCGCCTCGCCCTGTACATGCCCTACTTCAACCTAATCTGGTCCGATCCGCTGCTGATCGCCGTCGCGCTGTACTTTCTCTGGCTCGAGCTGGGGCCCTCGGTGTTGGCCGGCTTTGCGGTGATGATCCTCATGATACCGCTCAATGCTACCACTACCCGCTTTCAGGGTCGCTTCCAGGAGCGGCAGATGAAGAAGAAGGACGAGCGGGTGAAGGTGATTAATGAGATTTTGAGCGGCATTCGTGTAATTAAAGTATATGGGTGGGAGTTGCCCTTCATCGGGAAGGTGGCCTCCATTCGAAACAGTGAAGTGGCAGAGCTGCAAAAGATGGCCCTCCTCAATGCCTTCAGCTACATTACCTGGACCTTCGCGCCCTTTCTCGTCTCGCTGGCCACCTTTGCCGCCTACGTTCTGAGCAGTCCCGATCACGTGCTGGACGCGAAGAAGGCCTTCGTTTCGCTGTCACTCTTTGAGATGCTCCGACTGCCGCTGAACACCCTCCCCGAGATGATCACCCAGCTGGTGATGGCCATGGTCAGCATCAAACGGCTGAATCGCTTTCTGAACGCCTCAGAGCTGGAGCAGTACGTGACGAGGAGCGAGGACCGGGAGAATGCGATCACCATCAAGGGCGGAAGCTTTGCTTGGGACGCCGAAGAGGCAACCACTTTAAGTGGTATTGATCTCAAAGTACCGAAAGGCAGTCTGGTGGCCATTGTCGGCCAGGTTGGATCGGGTAAAGATAGATATTTTTTTTGAAACCTTGGTTCTTGAGAATAATTTTTACTTTATTACTTTTAGGCAAAAGCTCACTCCTTTCCGCCATGCTCGGCGACATGGAGAAGGTGGGCGGAAGTGTCAACGTGGCCCGAGGCAGCAGCATCGCCTACGTGGCGCAGCAGGCGTGGATCAGGAATGCCACCCTGCGGGATAACGTCCTCTTTGGAAGTGCCCTCCAGTCGGCCCGCTATCAGCGGGTAATTGAGATGTGCGCCCTGAAGCCCGATCTGGCCATTCTGCCCGGCGGAGATCAGGTGGAGATTGGCGAGAAGGGCATCAACCTGAGTGGAGGTAGGCGGTGTGGTGATAAGTGCTTGATAAGATAATAACCGATTTTACCCTCTCCTTATCCTTATCAGGTCAAAAGCAGCGAGTGGCAATTGCCCGTGCCTGCTACGATACCGCCGATGTGGTCCTTCTTGATGACCCACTTTCAGCCGTGGACTCTCACGTGGCCAAGCATCTGTTCGCCCATGTACTGAGCAGCAAGACGGGATTCCTCAAGGACCGGACTCGGGTGCTGGCCACCAATAACATTTCCATTCTGCCTGAGGTGGACCGAATAGTGGTACTGTCAACCAGTGGAACCATCTCCGAGGTGGGCAGCTACCGAGAGCTGATGGCCAGCTCGGGCAAGTTTGCCGAGTTTGTCCGCGAGCACAACAGCGAGGACCTGAACAAGAAGGAGGCCGAAGAGGAGCGGGAGAGGGAGAAAGCTCTGAGGGAGAAGTTTGCCCGGTCGACTTCGGTCATCTCCACGGCATCTTCCACTGCATCCTCAGTGCACAAACGAAAGCTGACCATCAACGGGACACTTCGATCTTTGGACGGCTTTGACGGAGATTCAGCAATGGTCGAACCTGAAGCCGACTCGAGCTCAGCCAGCAAAAAGCTAATTCAAACCGAGCTGGCGGAGACGGGCGGCGTAAAGCTGAACAACTACATTACCTACTTCCGGTCGTACACCTGGACCTGGTGTGCCATCATTCTGCTGGGCTTTGTCGCCAAGCAGCTGGCCGCCGTGGGCAGCAATGTCTGGCTGGCAGTTTGGAGTAATGATAAACTGCACGGGGGCAACGGAACCGAGCAGAATGATGAGGATTTGGCGCTGAGGAACGTTCGGCTGGGCGTCTACGCCGCCCTTGGTGTCACTCAAGGTAATGTCTCTCTTTTGTGAGGTACTTGTTTTCCTAATTTTTTTTTCTAAACTCATTTTTTAAACCTAGGAATTTGCGTCGCAGTGGGCTCCATCTCGTTAGCCATCGCCACCATCAAGTCCTCGGTTACCTTTCACAGGCGACTCTTCGACCGGATCATGCGCTCGCCGATGAGGTTTTTCGATACTACGCCGCTGGGACGCATCGTGAACCGCTTCAGCAAGGACATTGACACGGTGGACACCGCCATTCCCTACAGTATTGAGTGAGTGCTAACGAAAAAAAAGGAGTGCTTATCATTGATAAAGTTTATCAACAATAACAACAATTTCCCTACTACAGAGGCCTCGTCTTTTGCCTGCTCGAGGTGGTGGCCACCATCATCTACATCGCCGTACAAGTGCCCGTCTTCCTCGCCGCCGTCCTCCCCACGCTGATTCTCTACTACTTCATACAAAAATTCTACCTGGCCACTTCTCGTCAGCTAAAGCGATTAGAGTCAATCACCCGATCGCCCATCTACTCTCACTTCGGGGAGACGCTGAGCGGCGTGGCCACCATTCGAGCCTACGGGCTGGGGGATTCCTTCACCGGCCAGTCGAATGCCCACGTCGACACCAACCAGCGGTGCTACTACCCCAACTTTATTGCCAACCGCTGGCTGGCACTGCGGCTGGAGTTCTGCGGCAACCTGATCATCATCTTCGCCGCCATCTTCGCCGTCATCTACCGGGAGTCCTTCCAGGAGCGGCCCGGCTTTGTGGGCCTCATCATTACCTACTCCTTCACGGTGACGCTCAATCTCAACTGGATGGTCCGCATGACCTCGGAGATGGAGACGAATGTAGTTAGTGTGGAGCGGATCAGCGAGTACTGCCAGCTGGAGGTGGAGCGGGAGTGGAGGAGGCCGGAGAATCGGGATCCAGTACTTCCGGTCGGGTGGCCCAGAGAGGGAGAGATTAGTTTCGTTGAGTACTCGGTTCGGTATCGTGAGGGCCTGGACCTGGTGCTCTCCGATGTCTCCGTTGATATTGGCGCCGGTGAGAAGATTGGCATTGTCGGGCGGACTGGTAGTGGGTAAGTTTTCTTTTGTTTATTTGAAAATTCCTTTGTTTGTACTTAAGTAATCACCCGTTTATTTTAGAAAATCGACGCTAACTTTGGCCCTTTTTCGCATTCTTGAGGCCGCCTTTGGCTGCATCAAGATTGACGGCGTTGAGGTGGGAAAGCTGGGACTGCACGAGCTGCGGGGAATTCTGTCCATCATTCCTCAAGATCCGGTACATATTACTTTTTATACTTTAGAATTGAAACTAATCAAAACATTTTCTTATGTTAGGTCCTCTTTTCCGGCACCATCCGCTCCAATTTGGACCCCTTCTCCGTGTACAGCGACGCCCAACTTTGGGAAGCCCTCGGGCACGCCCACCTGGCCGAGTACATTCGCTCGCTGGACGCCGGTCTGGAGTACGCGGTAGCGGAGAACGGTGAAAACCTCAGCATTGGCCAGCGTCAGTTGATCTGCCTGGCGAGGGCACTTTTGCGGAGGACGAAAATTCTGGTTCTTGATGAGGCGACGGCAGGTGAGAGATTCTTTTTAGTAAAAAAAAGTTTTAAAATACATTTTAATTCCTGATCTTTTTTGTCGTCAGCCATCGACCTCGAAACTGACGCCCTGATTCAGGAGACGATTCGCCGGGAGTTTGCCCACTGTACAGTGCTCACCATTGCCCACCGGCTGAACACCATTCTCGACAGTACTCGAGTGCTGGTGATGGACGCCGGAAGGGTGCTCGAATTTGACACTCCTGAGGCACTGCTGGCAAATACTGACAGCAGCTTCTACTCACTGGCCAAGGATGCAGGGCTCGTGTAGATATTTTTGTTTTGTTTTGCGTTGTTTCAGCTTAAAAAATGTTAAGTATTTGTGCTTGATTTATTCAGCAACAAAAAACTCTATTTTTTGCATAAAAAATGTAAATATCGTAAAAATGCAAAAAGAATGTAGTTTGCGATTTTTGTTTGTGCCATTTCTGAAATTTTTTGCATTGTATAAAAACTTTGTATGACTTCTACTACAATGTTTATATTAAAAAAATAGATTTACTTAATTATTTATTGTTTTTTAACATTTTGATTTGTAACTTTGTAAATCATGTTCTACCTTAGCTTAGTGAACGATTGTTTAAAAAATGATGGAAATAATGAGGACTTTAATACATGTGCATTTTGTTTTGCTTGTTGTTTTTGGATCTCGGTAAGTTTTTGTCTGCTACAAAAATGCACTTATTTTAATTTATTTTTTTTGTTTCATAATAATTGCCATTTTTTTATTCAATTTGCTAATTATTTTTTCAAACATTATCTGCAAGTACGGGATTTATTATTTGATTACCAATTACTTAACTAAACAATAAAAAGATAATATTCTAACAATGCAACATATCCTTTTGTTTTAATAAATCATTGCGCAAATAAATATTTTTAAATAAACAAACACGGAAGAAGGAAGATGTGCGTTGAGAATCTTTCTGTTTTTAGGTTTGATAATGATGTCTTCCTTTTCCTGACTACAATCTTTGACTGCAGCAAATAATCAATCAAACGGATCACCCGCGTTTATCAGTTTAGGATGAGTACAACTAGCTGGTACCTGCACATTTTTTGTGTTGCACACACACACACACACACTTTATGATTAGTTCCCCAGACAGGTGAAAAGATTAACAACCTTAACATTTCTCAACTTGTTAATCTGCACGTGCTCAGTTCACTTGTCACCATCAACTTTATAATGTTGGAACACTTTTGTAGCAATTGCCAACACTACACAAACACACACACTTGCACTTGATTAGATAGACAAAGGCTGGAAAGTTTTGCACATCAATTTTTTTGGACATCAACCTGGACGTTTGAGATTGTTTTTGATAAAAGTAGAAAAAGACAAGTGCAAGGACGACCAGAATGGAAAAATACATGCAAAACTGTGGTAGTTTTTAGCAAAACGGTACTATTAAAATACTCGATCAAATAGTTTGAATAACTGTCATTGTTTTATGACGCCTGAAATGTAAACAAAAAAGTTTTAATTTTTGAAATGGAATTAGCTGCAAAAATAAACGTCAGTTTAAAGTATTACCTGTTGAGTAATAAAAAGTACAGCAGTAATCTACCCATCAACTGACTGTTGCTTTTACTGACTGTTGAGTATTAAGTACTTGGGCGACCCGTGTGGCCGACAGCAATTGTCACGTTTTGTGCATCCTTTGTGGCGTCTTTCCCTTACGAGAAAACCAAAATAATTATCAACTTGTGCACCAGAGTTTATCAACACAAGCAAAATGATTACCCTTTTAAGTTGCTGTGCTGTTGTTGTTGTTTACTGCTGTCGCAGAGGCACCGCTAAAACACAGTATATAAAAGAAAGTCTGACTTGTCGTTAGTTTCTACTACAAACCAATTTATATTTTACTTTGTATTAAAATTTAAAAAAAGTTTTAAAACATCAAGTTCAACCACTTCAAGCAAAAATGCATCATCACAAAGCCTGCTTCCTCTTTCTTTCAACCTTTTTCTTTTTTGAGCAAGCAAGCTCATTTGTACAAGTTGAAAACAAAGTACAAAATAAAACTGAAAACAAAAATATCACATCCCAAATATCACTTTCAAATCTGGATAACTGTACGGCATCTTCCAACGACTGCCGCAGCCGAAACGCTTTTTCCACCTGCCTAAACGGCAGGTGTCAATGCCCTTTTCAAGGTTCCAGAAACCACGAACCAAATCCAATTCTTACCCACATGCCTTGTCGTTGCACTGAAAACGGTCACTGCCACCTGCCCAACTCTCAGTGCGTGCTCATTAGATCAACGGAACTTGAGCACATCTCAAAAGCGAACAAAAGCCAACAAAAGGTAGTGGTCGGCTACTGCCAGTGCGCTCGAGGCTTCTTTCTCAATGGCGACGAGAATCAGTGCGCCCCACTTCCGGTGCTGGCGCAGGAGTCAAGTCACCTGCTGCAGGCGGCCATCTTTGTCCTCTTTCCGCTGCTCTCCTGGGCCACCCTCTTCTGTCTCTGTCTTCGAATTAGAAAGAGGCTTCCTGAGCTGGAAAACGGTGAGGAGGAGGACATTTCAAGGAGGTCTGTTGAAGAAGCTGATGAAGATGACGGAGTGGAGAGAAGCGATCTGGCGAAGATCTGTCCTCCAGGAATGGCTGCTGCTGCTGCTGATAGTAGTAGTAGTAGGCACAGTGGCGATCACCCGCCGCCGTACAGTGTGGCCATTGCTGAGGGCGATGAAAACAGCAGTCATGTGGTGGTGTACTTTAAGTAGATCGGTTTCGCATTCTATTTTTTTGTTGTAAATATAACTTGTAAATGTACCTTTTTATTAACTTGTATATAAATGTGTTAAATAGCGTAATAAAGTAGGTGTTTGTAACACGGTGAACAGATTTTACTCAAAAAAAGTTTCCATCGCTGAATTTGGTATCGTTGGAAAGGTAAAATTGAGCTGAGTAAAATTGTTTTTGTGGTTTATTTTTAGCAGGTCCTGGGTTTCCGGTTCCGGTCAAAAGGAGTTTAACCGTACAAAAAATCATAAAAATTTTTTTCGATTATTTTTTGCTAAACTTAACTTGGTAAAATTAACTAGAAAGGTACTTCTATT
>JAALOO010000518.1_pt1 | contig 34084 bp, 37 predicted proteins | sample 7257641 | NCBI WGS metagenome assembly JAALOO01 (sample SAMN14085613, study PRJNA598686) | mite metagenome | biome: ENVO:01001000; feature: ENVO:01001002; material: ENVO:01001226; isolation source: single female mite from University of Michigan culture on fish food culture... ...
ACAGACAGACAGACACAGAGCGAGATTAAAAGCGAGATTTTTTTCAAAAAAAAAAAAAAAAAAAGTCTCGCTAAAACTAAACAGCTTAACCGCTTTTCCTTTGCAAATGCACGTCAGTTTTCTCGGTGCTCGAGTCTTCTGGTTGCTGCTGGTTAGCAATCCGCTCACTAATCCTCGCCAGATTGCTTTTCTACTGTTGCTGTTATTAAACATTTTAATGTTAGACTACTTTTCTAATAAAATTATTTCTACTTTGAGGAACAAGGCAGATGTGATGTTTGAAAAGTGGAACTCAAGTAGAGGAGAAAAAGTGCATTTGATCAAATTGAGGCAAAATTATCATTATCAAAACGATCTAATTTACTGGCAACAGGTAACTAATATCTATGAAAATGATTTTCGGTGTCACCTTTTCAGTTTGCTGACGCTTGACAGACGCTTTTTAGTGGATCTATTCATTTTGCTCACTAACTATGCAATTCTCATTAGCCAAACAACGACTGATGTATAGTTTTAATTAAAAAATGCTGTTTGACTATACTAAATGTTATTTTTTGATTAAAAACAAATTTTTTTCTGCAATTTTATTTGATTAGCGCTCATTATAGTTTGTCAATTTGTTTTGTCAACACTTTTCAAGTACATAATAATAACATTTTTTAAATATCTTTTGATTTAATTCTTCTTAAACTCATTATACTAATTAAACTTTTTGCTAATAGAAAAATAGAAAAAAGCCAAAAAAAAAATAGATAGACAAAGTAACTGTTAGAATCTTGTAACTGCTAAGGCGTTTCAAATCTAAGTTTGCAAAAAGCTTGCAGACTTGTGTTAACACTATTTTCAGAATTTATTTTTTTTTTGTATTTTTATTGAACTACTTTACACTTTACAAACAAAAAACCCAATTTACTCAAAACAATTAAAAAGTTTTTGTTTAAAACTTCATCAAAAAGTTCATCATTTTGGGGCTGACGGTGCCGTACTTCTCAATCATCTGACCAATATCAGCGGCGTAGTGAATGGCCTGGTTGATGTAGTCAAAACCGCTCTCAATCTCAAAGTGCGTTTTCAGACTGAGCTCCTCGCCCTTCAGGCGCATCGCCTCCACCACCGGGTAGTACTTCGCCTCCACTTCCGCTCTGACGGTGACCATCAGTGCGGTGAAGTCCTTCAGTAGCTTTTGGACTTTGGTTTTTGAAGCCTGGTCAAGGACGGTGCCACCAATGTGGGTGGTGTCATTCTGGTGCTTCTTTCGGGCCGCCTCGAGGATCTCATCCACCTCGGCCAGCTTGACAAAGGAGTTGAGGAAGGATACAGAAACGTAGTTCAGTGTCAGCGTCAGCGAATCGGAGAACTGGTAGTGGGACACTTGAGAAACTCCTGAGGTAATGCCGAGAGCCTCCAGCTGGACGGCCTTCAGCTGACGGGCCTTGCCGTTGACGGTGACCAGCTGAAACTCGAGCGTCATTCGGTCGCGGAAGGCGTGCTCGTGGAAGTTGTCCACGCCGGCAATTGCCTCCTTCAGGTCGTACTGGAGGGTGCTGATGTTCAGGGGAAGCTTTTTTGACTCGGTTAGGACCGATTCCAATGTCGGTTTATCTCCCGAGGTGGCGGCAATCTCGAACTGCCGTGTCAACTTATCAATCTGCTCGGTAGTTTGGTACACTGCCACGGCCAGCTTTTTCTGGCGAGTATCGGGGCTGCTGCAATTGACGGCTAAAACTGTTAAAAAGTTAAATTATTTTTGTTTTTATTTTTTTTATTAATTTAATTTGTTACCAAAACAGGCCAGAACCAAAAAAACTGCCACAGTTTGTTTCATCATTTTCAAGTTTTTTTTGTTGTTGATTTTTTGTTAAATTAAAATTTTGTTTTTTGATATTTTTTATTAAAATTGTTTTTGTTTATATAGTAAAACCACTTTTTATGCACATTAAAACCTGGTCAAATTATGTACACACAAAAAACCAAAAAAAAGATTTCATTGATTTTATTGTGATTATCAGAGAAGTACTAGAGTATTGAAATGCAACACCTTATCCTCATTTTAGAGTGGTTGAGCACAAATATAGCAATTTAATTAATCTTATGATGAGGTTACATTTAATGTTGATGATGTGGATGATTCATTAAGTGTACAATATGCAACAGGTGGTTTACATTTGATTACATTAAGTAGTTTTTAAAGCAATTAATATTTTGTAGAGCAACTTTTTATTATTAAAAATTAAATTAAAACAAAAAAATCCATTTTTAAAGTTTACAAACTTTTGTTTTTAGAAACAAACAAAATCTTGCTTAAAACTTATCATGATTCTCAATGGCGCGCAGGTACATCTGCGCCAGCTCCACTGAGCTGCTCAACACGTCAAGCATCAACTCAAAGAGGAGGAACCGCGGCAGCAGATGCATCTCCTCACCCCTCAACCGCAGCCGTTCCATCTCGCCGTAGTACACTGTTTCCAGTTCTTTTTTCAAAGAGATCATCTTGGTCGAAAATTCCTTGAGCAGCTGCAAAACTTTAATCCGAGTTTGGCCTTCCAAAAGGGCGGTTGTATGATTCAGGGCGTGATGACTGCTGCTGCTGCTGCTGCTGCTGTTATTTGCCTTCGCCTTGTCTATCAGAGTGTCTACTTCTATTAGCTTGTAAGCCGTCTTTTCAATGCGGTTATCCATGACCTTGCCCGTCAGGGCAACCTCCTCTGAAAGGACGTACCGAGGAGGAGGTGTGCCGGTGGTAAGGCCACTGATCGCCGCCGACGCCTCCACCTGAACCGTCCGCAGCAGTCGTGCGCAGCAGTTCGCCCAGGAAAAGTGCGCCAGGAGTTGCTGTCGGCCTGAAAGGACGCAGTTGTGATTGTCATAGTAAATTGAGTCAAGAATCTCCTCCGCGTCCAGCTGCATCAGCGTGAGATTGGTTGAGGTAAGCGGCTTTGACTGCTCCAGAACCGCTTTTAGTTGGGCGAGGTTGTGGCTGGCGAGCGCCACCTCGTATTGGCGAGTCAGCCTTTGGACTTCATTTTCAATATCAGAACGTTGCTGAGAGATGGCAGAAAGTTTCTGGTCAAAAGTGGTTTGAGCTTGAATTTGAGCTAGGGTGACTAGTGTATTAAAAAACGTTAATGTAAAAAACAAAAAAATGTTTTCATTTAGTATTACCAAAACATAGGAAGAAAACGGCAAACAAATGGATTAACTTCATGTTTTTAAAAAAAATTTTTTGCAATTTAACAAATGTAGGTACTGCTGTGTTTTATGATTGATTGCTAAAAAATGTTTGTTAATGCTTGATTTTTATATTCTTACAGGCTCACTATTTATATTAAACCAAGTGGACTCACAATAAATGCAATTTTCCGCTTTATCCTGCTCTTGAAAATTAATCAGTTTTAATTAAAAGTAAATTCTTTTTGTAATCAACAACAGTCGTTTCCAAGTAATGCTTCTAAGTAGGGCAAAACAAACTAAATTGTTACAGTTACTAGTTTTTATCTAAACAATTTGATTAAAAATCGCACAGCTTTTTATTTAAAAAGCAACAAACGCAAAAATTAGAGCTTACAGAAACTTATCATGCTCCTCAATGGCGCGCACGTACTTCCCCGCCAGCTCCACCGAGCTGTTTATCACGTCGATGACTAGGTCAAACAGCAGAAACCGTGGCAGCAGGTGCATCTCCTCGCCTCTCAACCGGAGCCGCTCTACCTCGCCGTAGTACACCATCTCCAGTTCCCGTTTCAGGGGAGTCATTTCATTGGAAAAGTCCTTCAGCAGCTGCAGAACCTTCACTCGAGTTTGACCTTCCAGAGCGGCTGTGTGGGTCAGATTTACTGGTGCGTGGCTGTTATTTGTCCTTGCACTCTCCATCAACGTGTCCGCCTCCTTCAGCTTGGCCATCACCTTTGCCAGGCGGCCATTCATGGCCTCGCCCGCCAAGGCAACTTCATCTGAATGGACGTACCGGGGGCGGAGGCGGGGGTGATGGCTCCGGTGATCACCCCCGAGGCCTCCAGCTGAATCGTCCGCAGCAGTCGGCCGCAGGCGTTCACCCCCGCCAACTCCTGCAGGAGGTTCAGTCGGTTAAAGAGAGGGTGGCTGATGATGCCGTTGTCCACTAAATCGAGAATCTCCTCCGCCTCATTTCGCAGCAGGGTGATGTTGATGGTGGTGAGCGGCTTTGAATGCTCGATGATGGCTTTCAAGGTGGCAAGATTCTGGCTGGTGATGGCCACCTCAAATTGGCGAGTCAGCGTTTTGGCTTCATTTTCAATGGCGAAATGTTGATGGGAAATGTTAGAAAGTTTTTGATCAAAAGAGGCTTGAGCTAAGGTGACTAGAATGTAAAAAATAGTTAATGTAAAAAACTAAAATTTTTTTCGCAGTTAAAATTACCAAAGCCCAAAAGCAAAATGGCAAACGAACGGTTTAGTTTCATGTTTTTAAAAAGTTTGTTTTTTACAATTTAAAAAAAGTAAGTGCTTTGTGTTTTTGTGATTGATTGATTTAAAATGTCAATGCTAGATTTTTATACATTTTTAATCTCACTTTTATCAAACCAATTGACTCACATTTAATGCATTTGCTGTTTTATCTAAATCTTAAAAAGTTAACTAATAAAAAATTAATTTTTTTGCAATCAACAGTTGTATCCAAAACAATCTATACTATTGCAGTTGCTAGTTTTTGTCTAAAAAATTTGATAAAAAATCACAAAGTTTTAAACTAAATGTTTTTTATAGATGGCCATCTGTATTGTTTTATTATTTTAACTAGTTATAAAAAGGTGTAAATATGAAAAGTAGATTGTAGAAACCATAAGAAAAGGAAAGATTTAAAAAAAGAACTCCTAAAAGAGGAAAAACGCCTTTGCATGTTTCTCCAGCTCCTGCACCAGCGTTTGGGCGGTGACCACCTCGGCGGCCATCACATCAAAGGCGCCCTCAAAGGTGGTCTGCACCTCTAGCGACAACTTCTTTCCCTGCAGCCGAAAGCGCTCCACCTCGCCGTAGTACTCCGTCTCAATCTCCGCCATGATGGCCTGCGTCTCGGTGGCAAACTCCCCTAGGAGGCTGATCACCTTCGTCTTGATGGCCACCGGAAGGTGCATCGGCAGTTCCTGCACCAGCCACTGACTTCCGTTGGCGTGCTTGGCCTCGTTGAAAAGTTTGTCTACTGCCGAGATCTTCTGTCCCGCCTCCATCATCCGCCCACTGAGGAGGTAGGCGGCCATCACCAGCCGTTCAGAGGGTACGTACTGGGGGTGACGGGAGTTTTCCAAGTACAGCAAAGCTAGGACTTCTCGCTGAATAGCGGAAAGCTGCCGTTCAAAAGCGTTCAACTGGGCCAGCTCCCTCTGGACGCTCATCTTCCGGTCCAGCGAGTCGTTTCCGGCAAAGTAGCTGTCTACCGAGCCAAAAACCGAGGCGTAGTCCACCTGGAGGGTGGTAATGTTCGGTGATAACCGCTTGGTCTGCTCCAAAATAAACTGTAAAACTGCTTTGTTTGCGGGAGTTGCACCGCCACCGACTAGAACAACTTCGAATTGGCGAGTGGTCGTCGCTAGGGCCACTTTGACGGCAAGTTGGGCCCGAGAAAGGTCTTGAAGGGTGGTGTTGGAGGGCAGAGCCAGGCAAAGAGAGGCTAAAGCTAAGGAGGTATTAATAAAAAGTAAAAAGAAGTTAGTGGAGTTTCCAAGTAGTGGTAGCTTTTTGACCGCAAAACTTACCTAGGCCCAAGGATAAAATGAAAAGAGTGTTTTTCATTTTGCTTTTTTGTTTTTAATTTTGGGATTTTAAATTATTATTTTTTGTTTTTGTGAAGTTTAGGGTTTGTTTGCGTTTGTGGGTAATGACTTTTGAGGTGATTATTTGCTGTTTTTATACCAATTTTTTAATTATTGTTTTAAAAGCTAAATTGCAGAAGGTGTCAGGTGTGGTCTGACAAGGGGTCTGATTTTTAGCTTCTATTTCTACAACTTCTAAGGTGTGATAATGACCACCACTGGAGAAAATTTCATTAAGAAGCATACAGGTTATGATGATGGTGGTTGCTACGTTAGCAAATGTTGATGATAAGCCCACTAAAAGACCCATGCCAGGCTACTGCTTTTCTAAGTGCTTTGCATTAATTTTTGTTAAACTAATTTAATCAGTTCAAACTTTAGTAATAATTTTTCATTTAAGCGTTGATAATTGTGCTTAATTGTGTGTTTGTTTATACCTTAAAGACGACGCCATAAGAGCACATCCATGCCGTTGATGAGTCAGTCAGTTTTCAAATCAAATCAAATATCATTTCAAGTTGCATCAGCAGAGGGGGCAAATGTGTGCTTTGTTGATGGTGATTGCGTAAAAAAAACTTTTTTGCCTCTTGAGTTTGCACTTTTTAGGCTTCTAAAACAAAAATGCAAAAACATTTTTTTCTACTTTACTTTATTAATTCAAACTTTAACTTTTCTTTTTCTCAGTGCCATCCTCGACTTGGCCACCAGCTCGGTGACCACCGTTCTCATGCGGCTCAGTCGACTCCTGACCTGTCTGTGAAGTGCACTCCTCTGCTGCTCAGTTCTCTTCAGTCTTCTTTGCTGTCTTTCGAGATGATTCACCTTACTCCGGTTAACATACTCTTTGACTTTGAGGCGGCTCACCAGAGAAGAAGGTTGTCCAATTGTTGAAGGGACTTTCATGGGAATAAGTGAAGTAGTGGGAGTTGTAGTTAAGGTAAAGGTGGTGGACGGTCGAAGGGTGGGCTTTGTAGACGTCTTTCCTGTCGCCTTTGAGAGGTTTGTGCCTTGAATTTTACTAAAAACGTTAGACCACCTTGAAGTTTGGTGAACTTGCTTGGTTGACTTTTTCTTCTTTACTTTTTTCAACCTTCCTCCTTTTTCCTGCAAAACAAAAAGTTTACTTTTTAAAACAACTCAAAAGTTTTTTTTAATAAAAACAAACCTTTATTTTGAGCTTTTTGCCACCACAACCACCACCAACAGAAAACCGCTCCTGAAGGAGACGGTAGCCAAAAAAGATGATGGCAAGGGCGAGGACGACCGCCAGGACAGAAAAAATAAAAATCTTTGAGGAAAAAATGTTTTTACCAGGACTGACTCCATTTCCTCCTCCTCCTCCTCCACTTTCTCCTCCTTTACCACCGCCATTATTGCCATCATCATCATCAGCATCATTCTTATCCTCTTTGGGACAAACGACAAAGCTTTTCATTGAGGTCGTCCAGTTGGCCTCCATCTCCTTGGGGCGGAGCACTGAAATAATCCACTCAACGGGCGGATCCCGTTCTCCATGTTCGATGGGCAACGTGTCACTTTTGTAGTCCGCCGTGCTGGCCAGGCTTGCCAGGCTCACTTTTCCAGTTTTTTCTCCTCCTTCCGACTGTTCCCGGTCCCCATTCCAAATGAGCAACATCCGATGGTGCTGCTCATTCCAGACGAGGCCAGCGTCAGGGGGCGGCGGCTGTCTTTCACTTCCGGTTCCTTCAGGCAGCAGCCTCCTCGGCCAGCAGTTGTACGTCTCATTGACCACGTCCTCAAAGGTGCCAAAGGTGCGCAGGTAGTGGAAGTAACCTTTCTCCACCCACAGGTTTCCCTCCTCTCTGAACGAGTAGCCGATGTTCCCCATGGGGTAGTAGAAGGCGAAGAAGCAGGCACGCCCCCCGGAGACGACCACCGTCCGCCAGTGACTGGCGGAGACGTCGGTGGCGCCGGGCATGAAGCTTAGGGGCGGGGTCGGCGCCCGACCGAGCGGCAGCATCGACTCCGGCCGGCCGCAGAGGTTGTCCTCTCTAAAAGTAGGTAGACACAGGTTTTTTATTAATTAAGTTCAGTGGCAGGTTCATCAGTCAGCAAAAAGAGCTGTTTTTGCTTACGCTCCGGTGCTCTTTTCACTTCGTTTGTTGCACATGTTACCCTGTGTGGTAATGATGGTAAAAAAATTGAAAAAAAAGTTTTAGTGATGATAACGATGATAATGATGATGATATTGCAGCAGCTGCTGCTGTTTGGTGAAAACTCCTCCTCTTTCTCCTCCTCCTCCTCCTTCTCCTCTTCATTTGAATGATAACGACTTACACCTTCGCTGATTTCGCCCCCTTTGGTGAGCATGTACGGCTGAACGAAAGTGTTCCGCCAGGGCCCCAGCTCTGCCTGGTAGGTGTCGCTGCCGTTCCAGGTGAAGACGTAGAGCGTGGTGAAGCCGTCGCCGGAAATGAGCAGCAGGCGCTGCGGGTGGCCCGTCACGTGGTGCCGCCGAGCGTGAAAGGAGAGCGAGGGCGGCAGTTTCGGGTACTCCGCCCACATTGACCGGGGCCGGGGGCTGTCGGTGAGCTGCAGCTGCTGGCGGACCAGGTCCAGTCGTTCCTGAGGCAGGTGGTAGAAGTGGCCGTCGGTGGTGATCACCATCAGGTGGGTGGTGTTCAGGCCGCCGAGGAGGCCGATGCCAATGGCGCCCGTTTGCAGCTGCCGGCAGACTGACTATGATAAGGGAAGTAAACAAAGGTCAATGGTTTGATTGGATTTGTAGAAAATGGTGTGATTATTACCGGATTTTTAGCCTTCTTAGTAGTGGCAGTGATGGTGATGATAATCAACAACAGAAAAAGAAAGTATCTATGATGCAGCTTTATTAGCTGAATCATTTTTTTTTTGAAAAATGAACTTGAGTTTGACGTAAGCAAGCAAACAACGACGGCAAAAACGGCTAAAATCAAACGATTTGTACTTTTTTTTAAAATGTTCTGAAATGGTTCTAAAAATGGTTCAAAGTTCTATTTCACATAAAATGATTTTTTATTGCTTTTAGAGCTTCTACATCAACAAAATTTTATAATTGTAATAACATTAGATTTTTTTGTTGCAGTATCATGTTGTGTGTTGGTACTGTATCACAAAAAAAAGAAGTTCAGATTTTCAAATCAAAAGGGGGGATTTGTTCAAATCATTTTTGTTGTTAAATATTATGATTGTGGAAAAAACTTCTAGGGTTTTAATAAATGTGTTGTTGCGTTGTGACAAACCAAAGCTCATTCAAAGCTTTTTTGCAACTAAACTTGGACAAAAATCTAAAACATAATTTGATTTACAGAAAAAAAAATAAAAATCAAGCACACACAAAACACTCAAAACACTAACACTAAATAGTTTTTAACTTCTAAAACACATGGCAAAAATACTGCTGATTTGAAAAACCCATTGGACACTTTTTGGGCAATTTTTGTCACACAATAGTGGCCATGTTCTTCAGGTCAACCCAGTAGAGGGCGGCAAGGACGGCAATTCCAATGGTCAGTAGGACGTTGAGGAAACTGCCATGGCCCAAGAGGAGCCCAAAAAAGGTCAACACGGCAATGACCGCGGTGAAGATGGCAATTCCCTTGGCTATGCCGGCTCGCTCCGTCCAGATGCCGAAGAGAAAAACGAGGTCAAGGATGGCGAGAAGGATGAGAAAGGCAATCACTGTCTTTGCCGCGCCCACAGTGACTATAGCCTAAAAGGGAAAAAAAGAAAAAATCATCAACTTTTTTTGTAATTTTTTAAATTTTTTTATTTCATTAACTTTACTAATAATAACTCTTTACTTACACCCTCAACAGCAGTCTCCGAGGCTTCTCGGTCGCTTTCCTCTTCTGGTACAAAAGGATTCGAATTATCATAAGAGTCGCCGCCTTGGCCTGAACTTTGGACCACGACCTTCCGGTCGAGGGTGCGCTCCGTCATCTCCACCACCGTTTCCGCCATGATGATGACGAAGACCTTGCCGAGGAAGGAAAGAATGAAGAAGACGATGAGGAGGTACTTTTTTAGGCGGAAGTAGCGCGGCTCGCCGCAGGCGGTCGCCTGCTGAATGCCGAAGCTGCTGATCGGAATGGCGGCGGAGTCCATTGTTGTTGATTAGATTTTTTTTATTTTGAAGGGTGATTTAAAAGGGTGATTTAAAAGGGTGAAAAGTCTGGTGGTAGTGATTAGTGTAAGGGTGATGATTATTAGGTTAAGGGTGATGATTATAAGGGCGGAATGGAATGTTGATTCGCCTGCACCGACAAACAATCAAGTCAAGAGATCAAGTCATTGGAAACAGCTGCAACAGCCACATTATAACAGAGTGGGAGCCAGTGAGTGAATATTCTCTCTGCAAGTGACATTCACAGCCGCCTTTGCTGCTGCTGCTGTTGCTGCTGCTCGGGCTGATGGGTCAACTCGGCAAAAGTGAGAGAAAGAAGGGAAAATGAAGTGAGAGAAGTTGTATAGCAGCAGCAGCAACTCTATTTTCTCGCTGCTGCTGCTGCCCCTCCGCCGCCACATTGTTGACCTTGAATGACAGAGGCAAAATGTGAACAAAAGAGAGTGAGAGAGTGTGTGTGTGTGCTGAGTTCCAAATGGAACCATTTTTTTCTGTGTGCAGACTCGGACACGGTTTGAACATAGCGGCGGGTATATAGCGCGGTGACAGCTGCAGACTGCAGTGCTGCAGATGAGATAAAGTTTTGAAGAGGGAGAGAAAAAGAGAGAAACATGCTCTATTAAAAAGAGGTTTTCCGTTTCTTTTTTCTTTTTTGTTTTCCTTTGTCTCCCACTAACCGTATCAATCATGCCCTTTTATGAAAAAAATGGGGGCGCTATTTTTGTCTTTCAAAAAGATGAAAGTTTAATTTGGTAGTTGAGAAATTCTCACTGTCATATTTTGCCCAAAAACACAAACATAATCTTAAGTGGGTAAATATCAGAATTGCATTTTTTTATTGCAACATTTTTTATTTTTTTTTGTTGACAAGTAGTCAAGGAAGTGATTTCAATGACAATGTACACAAACCTTTTTTTATTTGATTTGGTTTGCTCAGTATTGTTACTACAAATTTTTTAATGGTTTACAGTTTGCAATTATCGTTTTGACTAACCATATTTTAACAGATTTATTTAAATCATCTGTCTTAAAATGAACTTTGACCTCCTTCCTGACACCTTTCTGCAACTTCTCTTTCAAAATAACCTATTTACCACGCAAGAAGCGCTCCACTTGCGAGCCGTTTGTCGCCGTTGGAAGGGTGCAATTGAGCAAGTTTTCATTGCCAAACATTTGCCCCTTTTCTGTGAACTTCAACAGTACTTTGGCGTTGACTTGAAATTGGCCTGTTGTACTGGCGGTAATGAAAATAGCGCTAAAGACTCATTGGAAGACCAGGTGAACAAGGTGGAGGAGAATGAGTACGACGTTCACCCAAAAAAGGCAAACAGCCGCTTCATCTTTATTGACTACACTAACATGTACAAGTACTGAGAAAAAAATAAAACTATAAATCTTAAATATAAAAGATATCTCAACCAGCATTCTTGTTTGTTGTACTCTTCTTAATTTGAGCTGCGATTATTGCAGAATTTAGTGCAATACCATATTCGCAATAATAAATGCTGATAAAAAATAAAAATAGTGATTATCTTTTGCTGAAACGCCCATACTGTTTTTTCCTCCTGCGTAGAACAATAACAACAATTGCCGCAAATCACTATTTAAATCTCGACCGATAAACAATTTTGTAGAAAAAATTTTTGAGTTTAGAGTTTGAGCACTACAAATAAAAACCAACGAAAAACTAAATCATGAACTTTACCTCATTAAACGACGACTGCATTCTGCTAATACTAAAGTTGTTTCCCCTACCAGAACAACTTCCGTTTCGTTTAGTTGGCGTTCGCTTAAACGAAGTCATTTGCAAAAACCTTAATAATAGTGGGCGCCTTAAACTTCCATCAACAATTGAACATTATTGTTACCAAAACCAACCTAACATCAACAGCCATTTGTGTTTGAAACCCTCACCAAAACTTTTTTCTCGTCTTACCTCACTTGAATTGGACTACTGTAAAGTGGAGTTAGACCAATTTGAAAAAGGAAATGAGCCGTTTCAGTACTATCGTGATTTTTTGCGCCATCTTGAAACCCCAGAACAATTGACCCGTCTAGTAGTGAACAATTTTCGGTTAAATTTGGTAATTGATAAACGCGATTTTTGGGAACTGCTGGCCAACTCTTACAGCGACTTGCAAAATTTAAGCTTTAATAATCCATTTTCAAGTTTACTTTGTCTGCCTCCAAGCAACAATCCAGTTGATTTATTTTCTCCATCAACTTCTACTATCTCAAATAACCCAAAAATCTCTACAGCCGAGTTTCAAGCTACGGTGTTTGCTCGTTTAAATGAAAGTTTTTTAATAAATAATCTCTCAATAGAAGATCATCTTCTCCCTGTCTTGCTTCTTCTCAGTCCGCACTTAAAAAAACTGCATATCAGCGCAAATTTGTCTTCGTTAAGACGGGTAAATCCTCAGCTTCATTTAAACAGTAATAAACTAATAGAAGTTGATAAAGAGCTACAATTTGTGTTCGGCTATCAAAAAAGCATCAGAGAGACGCTGCGACCAAATGCTGCAAAATGTTCAAGCAACAAATTGGCTAAAATGAAAAATGTGCCAATTTTTGAAGAAATGACTCCTTATGAGATTTTTGCCATTTTGTCACGTTTCAGCCAACTTCACTCACTGACATTGCATTTAAATGCTTATTCACTGCATGCGTCAATGCTCAACTTGCGCCTTTGTCCACTGAAGCACAATCCTTTTTCACTGAACAGTTTGGTTAGTCTAAATCTTCATCTGGAACTTGATGCTATTCAGTTTAATTCAATTCAACAGAAAAATAAACTAAAACGGGATTTTGTTGAAAAAATTGGCAACGAAAACAAAATTTATAAATATCCGTTCAATTTGAATTTTTTTCGAGAATTTATTTCCAGTGTGTGTCCTAATTTGAAAGAAGAAAAAATAAAAATAACTGTCAAAAACACAAAAACAATTTATGAAAAAAAATAAAAATGATAAGTTACAGATTTAAACAAAACGGACCAGGTGAACAAGGTCGAGGAGAATGAGTACGACGTTCACCCGAAGAAGGCGAGCAGCCGCTTCATCTTCATTGACTACACTAACATGTACAAGTACTGATGAGGCAAACAGCAAAAAAAGATGGGAGTTTGCACCAATGTTGCTTATCTAAAATAAAGCAAATGACTACGTGCACAATGTTTTTTCATTTGATTTAATTTGCTGAGTGTTATCACTACTGCAGTGTCAGCTGCACCAATGGCATAACATACAGGGGAAAACATCACTGGCATATCATCATCATCATCATTCAGTAGAGGCCATGGAGGCCTCCTTGTACTCTTCGCTGCCCTCGAAAAAGTCCTCCAGCTTCCACTGGAGCATCTCGAAGGTGGGCCGCTTCAGGGGGTCCTTGTTCCAGCACTCCAGCATTAGGTTGTACAGTGTCGGCGGACATCCTGCAACAGTGAGTGAACAGTGAACAGAGGCAAAAAATCATTAGCAAAAAAAGTAATCATGTTTCCCAAATTTTCCCACTTACCAGCAGGACAGGGCATTCGGTAGCCGTGGTCGACCTGACTGAGCACCTCGGCATCGGTCATGCCCGGATAGGGAGCGCCGCCGTAGGTGACCAGCTCGGTGAGGAGAATGCCAAAGCTCCACACGTCTGACTTGATGCTGAACTTGGCCGCCGCCGCCGCCGCCGCCTCGGGGGCCGTCCACTTGATGGGAAAGTGGAAAACGTCGACACGCGTTTTGTACTCCTCTTCTTCTTCCTCCTCCTCCTCCTCCTCCTCCTTGATCAGCCAAGACAGACCACCGATCTTCACAGTGTTGTACTCCCCCACGAGAACGCTCTTTGCAGCCAGGTTGCGGTGAATGTACCTTGCCGACTCGAGGTAGGCCATGCCGGCGGCAATCTGCGCCGCCATGTCAATCAGCTGGCTTATCGGCTTGATCATGTTGCGGCCCTTCTTGTTGCCCTTGCCCTTCTGCAGGTACTCCAGCAAACTGCCGTTCTGCATCAGCTCGGTGACTATGCAGTAGATCGGCGCCTGGGTAGTGCAGACGGCGTACAGCGGGAGCAGCTTCGGGTGAGGCTTCAGCCTCTTCATGATCTGCGCCTCGGATAAAAAGTCTTTGGGGTTTATGGTGCCCGGCTTGGGCGTCTTGATGGCCACCGGGGTGGTGTTGCTCCACAGGCCCTCCCACACCTCGCCGAACTGCCCCTGGCCCAGTTTGCGCACAAACCGGAGCGAGTTCCAGTCAATCTCCCACTGGTCGCGGGTGTTGTGCGAGAGTTGGCCGCTCGTTTGCGGCTTCTTCTCAGTCTGCACACAGGGCTTGCGCAGCTTGACGCACAGGCCGTCGGCGTCCTTGCTGTAGTGCTCCACCAGCTGCTGGAGCGTGCAAAAGGGCCTTTGCCGGGCGATGAAGAACCCGCTCTTGCCTTCTTCTTCGTCCGTTAGCTGGCTGATGAGGTAGTGCTTCACCCTGTCCCCGTCCCGCACCGAGAGGGAGAAATTACGACTGAACCGTTCACTGTCGCGAACTAGAAAGGCGCCGTGCTCGTTCTCAGGCAGCTGCAGCAGTCTCCTCTCCGCCTCGATGCGCGTCATCTTCCCAAAGTACCATGATCTGCAAAAAGAGGAAAAAATTGATGCTTAGAAAAGATGTGAGAAATCAAAGGAAAAAAATGGCGGTGATGAAAATACACCAGACATGCAAATGTTAATCGAGTACTCGGACCAGACCCATAGGCCGCTGTAAAAATGAACCGTATATAGGAAAATGCCTTGATAGCGATGAAGAATCACTGGAGGACCACTGGTGAACAAGGTCGAGGAGAATGAGTACGACGAGTTCACCCGAAAAAGCCGCTTCATCTTCATCGACTACACTAACATACAGTACAAGTACTGATGCAAGCAACAAAAAGATGGGAGTTTGTACTAACGCTGCTTATCTAAAAAACAAAGCAAAGCAAACGATAAAGAGGGCATTTTATTACACCCAATTTTTGTGAGATTATAGCGCAATAAAAAAAATAGTGTCAATGTCAATGCTGTGCACCGTAAAGCTGACTGTTTGTTGTTATTATTTTTGTGTTGTTTTTTGCTGCAAAGTTGTTGTGATTTTTTTCACTCTAAAGCACTTACAATGAATCAATTTTTAGTTGATAACCTTAAAATATTGCTAAAAATAATAAATCAGTTTTCACTTGATGAACTGCCTTCACTTCGGCTGATCAACTCTCAATTTAACAGTTTAATTTTAGAAAAGCTAAAATCTTTATCAAGTTTAAAATTGTCATCAAATAAAGCCTGCCTACCTTTACCAACACTCTTTCCCAGCCTAACCTCTATTGAGTTTGAGTACTGTCAAGTACTGACTGATAAAAAAGGAGTTAACAAGAGTTTTGTTCTAATCCATGCTTTTCTACGAGCTCTTCCTTTTCCAAAGAAAGTGACCACTTTGGTGGTGAAAAACTTTAGAGTAAAATGTCAAATTGTAGAACTAGAATTTTGGCACCTGCTGAACTTTCATTTTATAAACTTGACACATTTAACTTTTATAAGTCCGCTTTCCCCCATTATTCAACCCGCCTTCACCACCACAATACTTCCACTACAAACTTCCGTTTTTGCCCGTCTTGATGATTTTAGCTTTATTTCAAAACTGCACAACTGCTCTCCGGTTGACTTTTTCAACAGCCTTCTACTTTTAAGCCCTAAATTAAAAAGGTTGCATTTGACAGTCAACTGGAGAACATCGCCTTCATCACTAGAAAAATTTAACAAAAATGCCTCCGTTCACTTGATTGGAAAATGGGCTGAAAGTTGTAGTGAACTAGCAAACAGGTTAAACCAAATTGCAAACAACAAAACTTACTCGTTAGAAATGTCACTGTACGACATTTTTGCTGTTTTGTCAAAGTTCAACAAGCTGACTTCACTAAAACTGCACATTGAAGCAAACTCCGTTTCAGCGTTAATGTTGAATTTTTCTTCCACACGTCACGACTATTTCTTTTCTCCGCTGAATAATTTGACCTTTTTTGAGTTTTACTTAAAAGTCAACACTGTCACTGAGGTGATTGAGGCGTTGAGTACAAAGCAGGAGCAGCATCAGATGGTCAAAACGGAGGATTTTCCATTCAATTTGGCTTTTTTCGGGCAGTTCATTCCTCAAATATTGTGTCCCAACTTGAAAGTGATGAGGAGCAAGTTCATCCTTGATGGAACGACATTTGAAAAGGTCAATGAAAGATTGTAAATGTAAACTTTTTAAATTAAAAAATGTAAAATAAAAATCTTAAACTTAACTGGAAAAATTCCCAAAAATTTAGTGTGTCTTTTAACAACTCATAAAAAGTAAGCAAGAGTGTAACCTTAGTCGCTTTTTAGCAACTGACTCTAGTTTGAGACTCTAGTTTGACGTTTACCTCATAAAAACGCTTTTGTGTGCTCGTGACTGTAACTGTGTCTGTTTCAACCGTACAGCTAATAAAAAAGAATACCAAAAAATGCCAGAAGGTTTAGGCACCGCTATCACAGCTTATCAACCTTACAGAATCTAAAGGGTAATAAAGATAAACTTAGCTATTAGCAGTTTTCAGTAACGTTTACTGCGCCCAAATTGCCTTTGTGTACCCAGGGGTAAACAGATCAAATTCAGGCCGTGCACAGTCAGATATGACGTGCTGCTGTCTGTACATATGATTTCCAGTCTGTACAGCTGATTTTGTTGTACATCACTTTTTTAGTTACTTAGTACACGCAAACTTTACTCTTTTCAGACACACGCCTCAAACTGATGATCATTCAGTTTATTGAAGCTGTGTGCGTGTGTGCGGAAAAGAGAGAAAATACTCAGCCCTGTTGAACGCCCAAAAATGTAGCAACTTTTAACTTTTAAACTAAAAAAATTTAAACTTTTATACAAAATCTGGTACATCCCTTTTTATCATCAACACAAAAATTTTTCAAATTATGGTCAGCAAGGTCAAACAAAAGTTGACCGAGCTGAAGGCGGCCGCCAAGGAGAACCGCCTCAACGTCGTCTACATGGTCCTCCTCTTTATCAACTACTTTTCCTATGTACGAGAGGTTTCAACTTTTCAGACGCAAAAATCCTTGACATTAATTCCAAACATTTTCCCCTTCTAGGCCTTCAGCACCAAAATCATCACCTACAGCATCACCGACCTCTCGCACATCTACGGCGTCCCGCACTGGGAGCTGGACCTTCTCTTCATTCCCATCTACATTGGCTTCATAGTGGGCAGCTTCACCAACTACCTCCACGGCTGGGGAGCCAACCGGCAGCTGGTCCTAGCGGGATCGGTCCTGCTGATGGCCATTGCAAACACCCTTCTTCCCCACTATGGTTTCCTATCGCTGGCCTACGCCGCCAAGGCTATAAATGGCCTCTGCAGCGGCGCCTGGGAGTGCGGCAACTCCATCTGGCTGATGGAGATGGCCCCAAGGTACTTTGCCAGCGCACTGCAGCTTGATCAGCTGGTGTACAATATCGGAGCGCTGGGAACCATTTACCTGATTCAGCCTTTTTTGTGGGAAGATATTTTGGTAGACCCGGTCAGCAATCAGACGGTGACGGTGATTGAAAGAAAAAAAGCTTTAGCGGTGCCTTTTTTGTTGAATGGCTTTTTGCAGTCGATTGGTAAAAAATTTTTGTTGTTTAGTTTTCATATCAATTTATTTTATCATTTGTTTTTTAGTTCCCTGCATCCTCATCACGCTCTACTTTGTGGCGCCGTACAAAAAGGCTCGCTCCAACTTTTCCCCCCACCAGCTGACGCCTCACCCCACCAGCCGAGCCTCTGACCCGTCCATCTTCACCACCGCCAAGCGAATGTCCGACCCTTTTGCCCACGGTCACAGTACGCGGAAGTACAAGATGGCCCTCTCTGCAATTAGCTGCGTCTTCCACTACAGCGCCGAGATTGCCTACCTCTACTACTGTGAAATTCTCTTCAAGTCAATTGGGCTGAGTGAACAGGAATCGGACACGGCCTATCTCCTCCTCTACCTCTCCAACATTGTCGGCCCGTTGGTGCTGATGTTCCTCTTTGTTAAGGTTAGGCCGGAAAATGTGGTCCCAGTTCAGGTGCTCCTCGAGTCTGGAGCTTTATTAGCACTATTCTTTTTTGGATCAGATCACATCGAGGTGGTCTACGCGGCAAATGTGATTCTGGGGCTGACCATCTCCACGGTTCATCCGTCAATTCTGGCGTTCATCGAAATTAACCTTGAACTTGATGAGCGGGACATCTCCACGTATACGTTGATGAGCGGCATCAGCATGCTGATGACGCCTTTTGCCGTGAAAGGGCTTCAAATGGTCAGCGGAGATCGGTGCATCTTTTTCTACGAGGCGATTGCCATTCCGGGCAGTTTTGCCCTTTTCATCGTCAGCAAGTGGTGGATTTTTGGCTGGAATGATCCTCTTTTCATGTGCTTTCTCTGGTTTAAGAGGGTGGCAAGGGTGAAAAATAGTGAAATTGGTGGTAGTGGAGGTAGAGGGTCAATTGCTGTTGATTAGTGGAAAAATAGTCTTTTGTAAATGTAAAATACAATTTGTAAATATTTTTTTGTTAAATTTTTTGCTAGCATATTTTTTAAAATAAAAAAACAGTATAATGTCAAATCTGGTTTTAATTTTTTTATTTTCTATACGCAAACTATTATCTCTTCGTTGCCTAGTGCAGCCCCAGTGCAAAGTCTGCACTAAAAACATTTTGCTGCTACAATAAAAATAAAAATCTCATTATAAGTTCGTCACGCGTCCCACCACAATGTCTCAATGTCATCAGTATCTGAAGAGTGCTCAAATGAAAAAAGAAATATGATGCAGAAGCAGTATAAAACTGCACAGCTGTACAATAATAAAATAAGCAAAGGAGAAAGGTTTTTAAGAAGAAGAAGAAGAAGGCAGTGCAACGGGCACACCAGTGAGATAGGAGGTGATGATGACGATGATGATGATGATGATGATACAATACAACGTAACTGACAGTCACAACTGACACTAACACTTTGCTCTTCTTTTGGATGTAAAAAGTGTTTTGCTTTAAACGCGCACAGACATCCGGCAAACTGTCGCTCCACACAAAAGCGTCATCAGAAAGTGAACGGAAAAAAAAGTAGCCAACTTACCTAAGTTGAAAATTTGCAACTGTGAAGCAAACAGCAGATAAACAGACAGTTGTTGTTTAGACCTTTGGAAGAAAAGTCTAGAAGTCTAGAAATGATGTGGCCAGTCAGACTCGTATGCAAAGTGCAATGAATTGAAGTGTCTGGCTGGGTGATTTAAACGGCCAACCAGATACAAGGGGGTACGAGGTGCAAAGAGGAGGCAAAGATTTATTACGCCATACTAAACAAAAAACAGGTGCTAATGAGGGTATAAAAAAGCCAAAAATGACGGTATAAAAGGGCGACGCCCGTGTGGAGTTTAATTTTTTAGGCTAACAGCGCTACGATTTGTAATGTTTTAACCAGCAAACAGCAAAGAAAAGAAGAAGAAGCGCTGAAGAAGAAGAAGGTCGCATTGAATAATCTCAGAAACAAAAGCAAAAAATGACCTCATCCGTCTACGAAGGAAGCAGCCCTTTCTTCGCCTTCTTCTTTCAACTGCTCGTATACAGCTGACAACTTTTTACACTTATTATTTTATTTCAAAATCACTCACTCATTTTTCATCAATTTATATTTAAAAAAAATTCAGAAGTTGTTAGATTTCATTCTAGTCACCTAAAAAATTGGAAATAAAAATCTCATTTTTGAAAAAACAAAACGCACAAAACTAAAACAATTTCAAAATGATACTTTTGTCTTTGCTCATTCACGTCGGTCATAAGTTCCGCGATGCCTGGTGGGAGCTGTCGGAAATTTTCGAGGAGAACAAGCTGAGCCTCTTCTACCTGATGCTCATCTACATCAACACCTGCATCTACGTAAGCTCTCCTTTTAATCCTTTTTAAGCTTTCTAAACTTCAAATTTCAATTTAAACTCACCAGGGCATCAGCAGCAAAATCTTCGACTCGCTCATTCCCGACCTGATGTTCATCTACGACGCCAGCTACGAGCTGGTCAACTGGATGTGGGTCCCCTACTACCTCGGCTTCATGATCGGCGCCCTGGTCAACTACCTTCACCGCTGGTGGAACCGGCAGATGCTCCTGGTGGTCTTCATGTTCGTCATCTGCCTCACCACGGCCCTGCTGCCCTACTACGGCTACATTTACGTCGGCTACGCGGCCATGGCCTTCTGTGGCGCCGGATCGGGCGCCTGGGAGGCGGGAAACAGCGCCTGGCTGATTGAGGGTAAAGACTGAAAGAGAAGGAGATAGATCTTATCATATTCTTTATCAGCGTACTGATAAAAAGTTTTCTTTAAACGATTAACTTAGTTTGGCCGGCTCGCGTTGCGATCCTCCTGCACGCCGACCAGTTCGTCTACAACCTGGGAATGGCCCTAGCGCCTCTTCTCAGCGGCCCTTTCACCTTCGAGGACGCCCTCTACGATGAGGAGAATGGGAATCGGTCAATCACCATCGCCGATCGAAAGGATCACCTCCTCATTCCGCTGATGATCAATGCCTACGTGCAGTCGATCAGTAATTTTAAAATCTCTTTTTTTGCAAATTCTAGATCCTAAAAACTTCTTTTTTTTATTATTTTTAGTTCCCTTCATCTTCCTCGCGCTCTACTTCATCAACCGCTACCAGAAACGGCCCCTCTCCAAGAAGATCCACAACCACAACATTGACGTCTTTCTGCCGGAAAATCCGGTCAGCAGCAGTCGCCGCCTGAAACTGCTTCTCTGCTTCACCTGGCTCACCGTGTACTACACCGCCGAGTTGGCCTACTACAACTTCCGGGCCGCCTGGCTCGAGGGCATTGGAACTTTAACGGAAGATGAGGCCACCTTTGCCAGCGACCTCTTTACCGTTTCCTATACCGTAGGACCGTTGATAAGCGCCTTTCTGACGGCCAAGGTGCCCGGAAACAGCCTCATAACCGGCTGCTACTTTCTCACCTTCGCCTCGGTGCTGCTCCTCAGTTTTGGCTACAGTAGTCCGCATCTGGTGTACCTCGGAAACTTTACCCTCGGCCTCGGCTACTCACCGATACTTCCGGCCATACTCGCCTACACCGAGGTCCACCTGGGCATGAATGAGCGCAATGTCTCCATTTACACGCTTCTAATTGGTCTCAGTTGGTTGGTTTCCGTTCTTGAGGAGCCGATCTTCAGCCTGTTGCCAATGGCGATGATGTACTATCAGGCGGTCTTTCTGCCGCTCAGCTTGGCCTGCTACCTCTTCATTCGGTACTGGCTCTACCGAAACAGTCGCTCGGTGAAGTTTTACATGGAGAAGCGGATGAGCCAGATGGTGATGGCCTAAAATCAGATAGAGAAAAAAATTAGAAATTGTTGTACATTTTGTGATAAGAAAAAACAGTAAAACCTTTTTGCATTTGCTTGCCATTGAAAGTAAATGTCGACAATTGAAACATTTTTCCACTTAAAAACTCTTCAGTTAGCAAAAAAGAACAAAAAAGTCATTGGCGATGATCTTGAAAACAATGAATGATGCTATTAATTAGTTGCAGTAAATTAACTTTTTTCTTTCTTTTTTGCTTGCCCTTTACCTAATTTTCTGGCCATTTGATGCAACATTTTCATTGCTGATTGTTTAATCGATGTCCTTGGTGGTGGCGAGCTTGGATAGTTGTGAAAATCGACGGCAATGTTTGTACAATATTTCACTGCACTGATTGTACACACACAAAAATAGAAAAAAACGATATCTCTGTTGATAAACTCAGTTGCATTTGAAATAAAAACAAAAAACTGAAAAACAAAACAAACAGCTGATCAGTTTTTTTGTTTTGCTTTGCCTTTGACCACATGCCTGTCCTCTAATCCTTAGCAGCAGCAGTCGCCAAATGATGAAAATCAAATCGCTACCAAAACAAACCCAAATCATGCGCCAATGTTTATGTTATAAAAACAAATCTTTCTAACAAAAAATAATCAGCATTTTCATAATAATCAACATCAAACATGTTCGGCTTTCTAAACATGACGCGAGCCTTTCTAACGGCCTCTCTGGCAACAGTCATCGGCCTGAATAATCATCTTCATCCACAAAATTCAAGCAACAGTTCACCTTTTTTCAGTCGAAGCAAGGACCTATTGGCAAGATCCTCTTTACCCATTTCATCATCATCATCATCATCTTCTTCTTCTTCTTTCACCTCCTCACTTCTATCTCCTTTTCTAAAACAACATCCCGAGTTTCACAGCTACTGCGGCGTCAGCCTTCACGATTTGCGTCAAAATCAGAGCCACGCCCGAGCTGACGCCGATGAGAAGAGGACTACGGTAAGAAAAACAAAACAACATCAGTTTGTTGTACCAACAAAACCTTATCAATGTTTTCTTTTATTTTCAGTGTGAATTAGTCACCGCCCGGGGCTTCCGCTGCCAGGTCCACTACGTAGTGACCGGCGGCGGATTCATTGTGCAACTTCATCGAATTCTACCTCCTCTTGAAGGTGTTCAAAATTCAACAAAACGAAGCAGATTTCCAGTGATTTTGCAAACCGGTCTCATTGGAACCTCGGCCGACTTTGTCATGGCCAGCTCCAATGTAACGCTGGACACCGCGGTGATGGGCCAAAATTTAGGCTTTGAACTGGTGAAACGAGGCTACGACGTCTTCCTCAGCAACAACCGCGGCAACGAGTACGCCCTCAATCACACCACATTGAACCCAAAAGATCGAGCTTTTTGGAGGTGGACTTTTGGCGATATCGGCCAGGAGGATACACCCACTATTGTTGATTACGTCCTCAAGGCGACTTCCGCCTCTAAGGTCCATTTTGTGGGCCATTCGCAGGGAACGGCGGTGATGTTCGTCCTGCTGAGCACCAACCAGCAGTCGGCGGTGAGCGAAAAGTTGGCCAGCTTTGTTGCAATCTCGCCGATCACCCGAATTGGCAACGCAAAGACCTCCTTCCGCTATCTGCTCAAGCTGCTGACGCCGGTTTTGTAAGTGCAAAAACTTTATACTTTTATTTTCATTTTTTAGTATTTTTCCTTTGTGGTAGACTTTTTGACGGAGGCATCTTTACGCCACTTCCGCTCCAGGAGGAGGCACTTTCACTTGCCTGTAACACCATCGGCAGTGAGGAGATCTGCAAGTTGGTCTTCTTCTCAGTAGTGGGACCAAGCTGTGGTCAGCTTGATATGGTAAAAAACTAGAGATGTGTTTACAAAAAAACTCTTCACTTACCAAAATCTTTTTTTACTTTTTTTCCCAGAACCGCCTTCCTGTCTACACTACGCATATGCCCTCCAGCACTGCTCGACGCAATTTGCGCCACTTTAAAGAACTGTTTGCTACCAATCGCTTCAAACGGTTCGATGGCGACGCCGACTATCCGCTGCATCAGATCACTTTTAGTCCGATCTTTGTGGTCTACGCCGCAAACGACTACTTTGTGCCGCTGAACGGCGTGCAGGCGCTCAGGGGTGACCTTCCAAATAGTACGGTCTTCTATCAGCTAAGTGACCCAAGTGCAAATCACATTGACCCGCTGGTGGGCCTGACTGCGGCGGTGGAGACCAACTGGCAGGTGCTGAAGTATCTGCAGGCAAATGATGATTAGAAAGTTGGAGAATTACAAACACATTTTTAGTTTGGTTTTGGTATGAAATTGAACCGCTAGAGATCGCCAAAGTTATAAAGCTTTTGAAAAAAAACATCTTTTACTGTACACTCAATTTACTGTCTGCTAATGCTGAGAACAGGCAATCAACTACCGCTCATTGTACATCACTTTCCGAAAAAAATTACAAAAGAAGAAAAATTAGCCTGGAAAATTAGTCCGTTAGGTATGCAAATGTGAAAACAGCAGCAGTTGCAGCAGCAGTTGTTGTTGTGTTTAGTGCCTATTTACTGTTTGAGAAAGTTAATGGAAACTCATCAGGGAATGGAGTGGAGGAGAAAGTGTATAGGTTTTATCATTTTGTTCAAACTCATTTGCAAATAAAATTTCTAGACTGTATGGGCATTAGGGAGAGCATTTTTGAAAAGCTATCCTTTGTCAATCATAGTTGACGTAAATAATCAATGTTTGTACCTGAATTTTCAAATAGTGCCAAGTGATTTACTTGACACTAGACAAAAATTCTTTCAAATAAAATCGATATACTCGATTTTCGTAGCAAATAAAAGTGTGATTTTTTGTTAACACTGAACGAACAACTTTAGTGCTGGCTAATTTATGCAAGTTTTTTATAGAAAATTTTCCAACGTAAAAACATGATTTTTAAAAACTGAACTTTTATTTTAAAATAACTCAGAATTTGAAACCAATTTTAATTTAATTGCTTTTGAAGTTTTTACTTTTTTTAGTTGTTGCACTTAAAAATGGCAAAAAATCAATTGAAATTGCTCTAAGTGCAAATTAAAGTGAGGAATGTTTTTGTCATGTTTTGAAGCCTTGTTATATTTTTTTAGTCTGGAATTTTTTTTATCAATGAAAATGATCAGACAAGTGAAACTTTTTTCAAATTAAGTGTTGTTGTAATTTGGCAATTTTTTCTTTAGAAAAAACTTGACAAAAATTTAAATATTTTATTATTAAAGTGCCACATTATTAAAATAAACTCAAAATTCACTGTAGTTTTTTTGTAACTCCTTTTACTATTGCTATTGTTATATGATAAAAAGATGAATTTAAAATAAGGAAAATATTGTAATAAAGCAAACATTTTTTAAACTTCCCTTGAACAACAACTACGTTTTATTATGAGAAGATTTTGAATTCTCACTAAAAGTTTAAAACCCAAAAAAATAAGCAAAGCTTAAATAAATAAAAAACAATTTTTAACTGTGTCATTACATAGTAAAAAATTAATTTAAGTTTTACTTACATTTTTTATAATCGTTTTTAAATTGCTGCTTAATTTAGTTTATCTTACTTTACTAAGCCGACGACAAATATTTTTATTTTAGGAGCCATTAAAACAAAATAAAACATTTTTTTCGCTTTTGTTTTAAATTTTTTGTTTAACAAAACTAGATCAAATTTTTTTCCATTATTTTTTTTTCTTTTTTTTCAGTCTCGATTAATCAGACTGACTGCAGTTGGCTATCAGCAGGCAACTATCTTCTTGCTAGTCAGATAAATTACCGCTCAACAGAAAAAGAAAGCAAAAACCAAACTGACCAAACTACTTTGAACTGAACTGAACTTTAGTCTTTCTGTTAACAATGTTTCCTGATAAGTGACCAGGCTGCAATTTACAATCTTGTAAAAAGAAAACAGAAGTTGAACTTTAAATAGACACCAAAAAAATAAAACCTAAAACTCACTACTGAACTTTCTGAACATATTTATGGTCAATTGCTCGTCGTTGTCATCGTCATTTGGAACAGCATTTGCCCATTAGGTAAAAGTAAGGGAAAGAAAATGGAGGGAGGGGAAAAGGAAAAAAGCTACAAAAAATAAAAAGCAACAAAAACCCAAGTATGAAAATATTGCTGCAATATATATATAAATTGGTATCGTCTGCGCAAGTTTCATTTACCTTTCTCTCCCTTTTTCTCTTTTCCTCCGTTTAATAACATTATTACCATTATTAACTGGAAAAAAGTATCAGCTGCGGCAATTAACGTGCCTAGTTTTTCCTTCTCTCTGCCTTTTCTATTAAATGTTGCACTTTAGCAACAACGGCAGCAACAGCAGCAAATAAACGAGAGTGTCTGCTGCATCCGATGATGTCACAGCAGACATTGCAGACAGTATAAAAAAGAAAAAGAAGTTGCAGTTTAAGTTAGAAGAAAGATGGGGGCAAAAAGAGGGTAATTTAGTGAAGAGTGATTAAATTAACAAAAAATAAAGGAGAAAGCTCCTGACCGAAAAAACCGAGTAAGGTGAAACAAAGAACTTTGTGAGTTTAAAAAAAAGCAACTTTTAGCGCTCGGGAAAAACACGGATTCAGTGCTAAAACAGTACAAAGTAGAAATGGATTGGCAAAAGAGGGTAGAGGGCAAAGCAGGTTACTTGTATATTACTTATTCTTGACTGAAATTGACACGTAAATGCCCCTGATCAGTAGAGTTTGATAAGCAAATGAAGTTGCCGCACAGGCGTAATGTGCAATTAATTCATTGGTCTTTTTTACTGTAGCTTATAAGCAGTTGACTGTGTGAGAAGATCTGTTCTAAAAATAACAAAAATTAAATAGTAAAAGTGGTCAGCAACTAAAACTTGATTTTCGTTAACAATTTTAAATCTCTAAAATGTTGTGAAAAAACAAACCATTATCACATTAAAAGATCACACGCTCATACTTACAATTTTTACAAATATTAAAATTTTTTGACTACTTAAAACAAAATCCTTCGCTGTTGTACCTTATCATCATTGTACAGAAGTTTTCTCAACAAAACACCAAAATGACCACCAAAACAGTTACCTTTACTCAGCAATTGAGATACCTAGTCTATCTACTTTCAATGACCGTTTCAGCAATTAAAATCATTTGGTGGCGGCTTCGTCACGCCCTTCCTCGCTTTAAAACCTTCTTCCTACTTTTCAGCCTGATTTCCATTATCATTTTTTTTCTCCTCACTCTGCTCTTCTACCTCAACCTCGATCCAGACCGCGGGAAATCCACCTGCGAGCTGATCACCTCCCGCAATTTTGATTGTGAAGTCCACCACGTCACCACCTACCAGTCGTACATTGTTGAACTGCATCGAATTCCCTCAAAACCCGGAAAACCAGTTGCCCTCCTTCAAACCGGGCTGATTGGCACCTCCGCTGATTTTGTCATTGGAGAAGAAAGGATGATATTAGACCCAATCACTCCGAGCAAAAGTTTGGCTTTTGAGCTGTCCAGAGCCGGCTACGACGTTTGGCTGTCAAATAATCGAGGTTCAATTTACGGAAGAGGACATCAAAACTTGAGCAGTGAAAGCGGTGATCCGCAGTTTTGGAAGTTCAGCTTTGATGAGATTGCCCGCTATGACGTTCCGGCGGTGATTGACTACGTCCTCAACCAGACAAAACAAGGTAATAATAAAGTACAAAACCAAAATTTGATGATTTTCGTTTTCAACCAGAAAAACATCATCTTGTTTACGACTGTTTGGTGTATTGCAATTAGGCGTAGCGTTGGCAAATAAAAGAGTGCACTGTCTGGATTTTTTTAGTTTGGTTCTCTATGCAAATATTTAGCAGCCTTTTCTGCTTTTGCTGCTGTTTTTTGTTTTTTGCACTCATAAAAACACTGATTTGTTTATCTCAATTCTTCCCCCCCCCCCCTCTTTTCACTAGAAAGCCTTCACTACATTGGCCACTCTCAAGGGGCGGCCACGATGTTTGCGCTGCTATCAGAAACTTCATCTGTTAACCGGAAATTAGCTTCATTTACCGCCATTTCACCAGTGACCAGACTTGGCAAGGCGTCCACCTCATTTCAACTGCTGCTCAAAATACTAAAACCTCTGCTTTAGTAAAAGATTTAAAAAAGTTTTAGTCAAGTTTTGTAATTTTTTTCAATTTTTAATATGTACAGTTCTTCAGGAGAAGTTTTTGGACAAAACTTCTTTTTAGATGCACTTTTGCTCTTTTCTAGTGAGCTTCCGTTTATACGAGATTTTGCCGAGTACGTTCTCTTCTCCATCACCGGACCTGATTATGAACAATTTGATAAGGTATTTCATTTTGTTGGCTCAAGTCAACTTTAAACAAAAATTTAATTTTAAATTTTTTTTGCTTTATGATATTGACTGAATTCCTGGAAATCTCTCTTCCTCTACTGAAATTCTTAACGCATTTTTGGTGCAACAAAAACAAAAAATGAAACTAAAATTGAAAACTTTGCTATTCAAAACTCAGTCCCGTCTTGGTGTCCTCCTCTCGCACATGCCAACAAGCACTTCCGCTCAAAATTTGCTTCACTTTGATCAACTTTTTAGCACGGGCCGTTTCGCCAAATTTGACCACGGTCTAGTGAAGAATCTTCAACTTTACGGGAGTTCACAACCTTCCGAGTACAATCTCATTTCGATTACTTTCTCAAATCCTCTCACCGTCATCTACTCAGACAATGACTGGTTTGTGCCGGTGTCCAGCGTAGAAACTTTAAAGCAAGACTTAAACTCCGCTAAAAAAAATTCAAATGTTGAATTTTACCTAATTAGTCAGCCCAATGCCAACCATTTAGACCCTTTAATTGGACGTGAAGTTGCCCTGGAGGTAAATCAAAAGATATTAAAAGTTTTAAATAGGGCAAACAAATAAAAATTGTCACAAACAAAACAAAACAAAACAGCTTTTAATATTTAATAATATTTTTATAAAATTGTGATTGCAAAAACTTGTACTTTTATTTGAGTTTTACAATTTTTTTGTTTGTTTTGTAAATGGAATTTTTGTAAATGCAACTTTGATGATTGATGAGACAAAAGAAAAATGCTGTTTCAAGCCGCAGAAGCAGCAGCAGCAGCCCCGACCACTCCAAAAAACTAATGTCTGGAATTTGTAGTGAGCATTTTATTATCAGAAAAAGAATTATAATAATGATAGTACATGCCAAAACAACAGAAAATAAAAAACAAGAAACTGACCAGCAGTAAATACTTTTAGTTTTAGGCTATTGCTTGAATTTACAGCAACAAAGCAAATGAAAGAATAAAGTTTTACCATAGCAATTTGCAACACACAACAACCAAGTTCAGACATTCCTTTTTCTGTTTTATTTATTTTATAACTTCAACAACTGTCTGCACTTTTATGTTTTTTTTGTGTATGTGTGTGTCCATGTTCCCATCTTTACTTTTCCATCAATTTGGGCAAATTATCACTCCCTCGTTCACTCCCTCTTGTTCACTTTTTTTCCTTTGAAATTAGACAAATGGGAAATAGTGTGATGTTTTCGCTTTCATTTTCCATTACATTTATAACTTTGTTTTGGTTTAAATTTAGTTCAGTTATGATTCTAAAAGCAGTACGAGGGTTGTACCTGCAAAATGAAAAATATAAGGCTTCAGTTATTTTATCATTTTCACTCACCCACTCAGAGAAATGTAAATTCTAATAAAATTTGACATTAATCATTAAAATATTCTGGTTTTGTTTTGACTTTGTGCAGCTGCAACTGAGATGTACAACTAATCTAAAATCGTACTACACTCCAGTTGTTTTGAGAATCAGAAAAAAGTAAAAACCTTATTATTAGTTTTTGCAGTAGTCACTGTAGCAACTGTACTTCAAAGCAGGTGAAATCTTGAAATTTAAGTAGTTTCCACTGAATTGAAAAAAAACATTTGCGCGCAGAATCAGCTGAAATAAAGTGCTCCGCCTTCAATCTTTTCTCTTTCCCAATTTTCTCTTTCAGGAACAAAAACGTCTGCTTTTTCCATTACACTGGTTGAACAGACAGTTCAAAAATGGCTGTCTAGTTTGCGTTTCAAAACAGTTTGTGTTAGGAGCTGATGAAGAAGAGAGAGAATTTGACTTGACTTGACTTGAATTTTGTGTGCTTGATTTATGTTTGTTCAAAAAATATATCCTGCAACAGAATACTGTCTACTGTCTTATCGGGAATAAGTCGATTTTGTAATATTATTATTTTTTTTCTAAAGAAAAAGAAACAAAGATTATTATGAACTGGTATATGCAACTTGTGATATCCACCTACTATTTATGCGTAAACATGCGTCCGTGTACGAAGTGTTTTTCCTGAAACTGATAATTCTGTCAGCTGACTTCACAGAATTTGGTTTTTCTTTAATATATCAACACTCGGTTTTGTTGTTATTTCCATGTTATTCCCTTCACACTTCTCTTCACACACTCAATTCATCATCATCATTGCTGCTAATGCCGAATAAATTGCTTTTCTATTTCAATATATCCAATCCAATCCTGCTGTTGACTTTTGCTGATGGTAAGTTACAGTTTATAAATAGCATCACACAGAGTTTAAATTTATTTCCATAACACCAAATGTTTTAATTCTGTTACAATATTTTAAAAAACATTTTCTGTAGACGAAAATCAATTGCAGTTAAAAACTTTTGGCCAATTAAGTTTTCCTCAGTGCAAAAACATTAAAATTTTAATTTGCCAGTTTTTATACTTTATGTGTTGTACAGCAACAGCAGCAGCAGCAACAACAAAAACTCCTCATTAACGAAAATTAGCCATTTTATAAACGAAATAATAAAAAAATAAGCTGCAAACTGACATTTTTATTTTATTGTTAAAAAGGAGAATAAAAATTCCATTTTCAGCAAATCTGACAATTTGCATTTTTGGGTTTTTTCTTCAATCAAAGCCTTTCTCCTCTTCACTTTGCTTATCCTCCTTCTCTTTCTCAGCCTCGTCAAACGCTGGCGTTGGCGTTAATCAATTTTGTGCCTCTTGCATGTCCTTTTATTTGCCAACCCCTTTGCGCCTGCCTTTAATTTAAACAGGCAGGCAGCAGAAGCAGAATCAGAAGCCTAATGAGAAAAATTCTTTCTTTTTTCTCCTCTTTTTTTGGCGCCGTTGGCCTAAATCTGCTGGTTGACAAACTGCTTTATCATCGGCAGCAACGGTGGCAGCAGCTGCTGCATCAAAACAGTAAAAAACAGACGAGAAAATTAATCATCGCTTTCTTTCTCTTCTCTACATTTTGTTTCTTTTGGCGCCCAAAATTTAGCTGGCTGACAACTGACAACTGAAAAGATGTCATCCTCAACCGACAACAGAACCGGAAATCACTGGAGGCACCTCAGAGGCGGTGGCTACAGTGGTGGTCATTTACCTCTGTTCAAAAGCATCATCACCACCTCCTGCTTCATCATCCTCGCCGCCTCCTCACCTTCAATCACTCAATCACTGATGGCACTGGCCGCCAGCTCATCTCCATCACCCTCACTACCGATCATTTCATCATCACCCTCGTCACCCTCATCACCCTCTTCCCAACAAGGTCCACTGTCCCTCGATCCCTCCTCCTCCTCCTCCCTGAACCAGGAGGTCCTCTACGCCCAGCTGGCCGAGTCGCTGGACACCGTCCAACGTGAACAGCTAGTCTACGGCATCGCCTACGCCCTCATCATCGTCCTCTCCCTCCTCGGCAACGTCCTCGTCGTCAAGGTCACTCTCTCTAATCTAACCAAAACGAACACCCTCATCCTCTCCCTCGCCACCAGCGACCTCCTCATGTCCACCTTCAACATTCCCTTCAACTACTTCCGCCTGCTGAACCACAGCTGGACCTTCGGCTCGGCGATGTGCTTTCTGGTCAACTTCGTGAAGAACACCGCCGTCTACAACAGCAGCTACACGATGGCCCTCATCGCCATTCAACGCTACTACAGCATCGTCGTCAGCTCGCAGGGGGGCGGCGGCGGAAACGCCTGTTTAAAAAGATTATTCGCCGTTACCGGAAGCGTCTCCGTCAGTGCTCGAGGTAATCGAGGCGGAAGCGGTGGTGGCTCTCGAAACAGTAATGCCCACCTCAAAACAATCTTCACCACCGTGCTGGTGCTGTGGATCGCCTCCGCCACTATTTCCACCCTCTTCACCTACCCCTCGCGGGTGGTGTCGCGACAGAACATCTACGGCGCCTTCTACCACCACCTGATGGCCATCAACAACAAAACGGGCGAAAGGCTGGGCCTCCCGCCGGACTACAACCCCCCGCTGACGATGTACCGCTGCACGAATCCGCTGCCGAGGGGCGTCGAGCGGACGGCCCGGAAGTTGGGCCTGAAGCACCAGGCAGACCTGCTCTTCAGCCTGGTGGTCTTCGTGACGCAGTACTTCATTCCCCTCTCCATTGCCTGTCTGCTGTACGTGCGCATCGGCAAGACCATTGCCCACCAGGGGCGGCTGGCCTCGCTCAAACGTAAGTAATGCTGTTTTGTTGTTTTGGGCTAGTTTGTTGTTGAGCACGCTGACTTTATGAGTCTGTGGATTTTTTCTTGTTTTTTGGGTAATGGGATTTTGCCTCCTCCTCTTCTTCTTCTTTTTTATTAGTTCATTAAAAGCGATGAAAGCTGAAAGCTGAGAAGCCAGAGACTAACGATTAACTGCCCGATTTTTTTGCTGCTGCTGCAGCAGCTATGCTAATTTTTCCGCTTGAGAATCTTTTGCTGCTTCTTCTTCTTCTTCTACTTTTTTAATTTCCGTTCCTGGTACGCTTGTACTCGCAAAAGTAAAACGATGATGATGATGATGATGACGTGACGGCGCATCGTCTGGCTGGAATTACACTGGCCACACTGGTTTTTATTATTATTTTTTGCAGTGTTAAACCCAAAAAAAGGAGGACGACACTATTTCAAATTACAAAAAAAGTTGAAAACAAAATCTGCTTTTTAGCTTTTGAACAGAGCCAGAGAGAATTTGTCTTTTTGCACACTTTTTACTTTTTTTCTGTACTCTAATGCATCATAATTAAAATTTTATATACACTTTGCTCTTAAGCAGGCTTCGTTTTTCTTTTCTTTCCTTTATTATTATTTGCCTTGCTTGTTAGGCTCGCTTGATTAATCGTTGGCCGCGCGCATCCCTGGCTTCGTTCGTTTGTTCATTCGTATTCTTCGGGCTCCATTAAAAACGTCGTGAAATGGAGAAAGAAAAAGGAAGAAAGTGAACAGCGGGCGATAAATTTTCCTTTGAGGGTGGCAAATTAGGTTTCAAGAAAGGGGAGAAAAAAAGAGAAAGAGAAAGGGGAAAAAGACTGATTTTCATGTACAACACTACACTCTCACTCACTTCACTTGACCATTAGAGCGAAAGAAAGAAAGAAAGAAAGAAAGAAAGAAAAAAAAAGAAAGAAAACTTTGGTGTCAAGTTCAAGGCGGTGAAAAATTAGTCTTCTGCGGTCATCTAATTTATACTTTCTTTTCTCTTTTTCTTTTCCCTGATGTGTTTTTCGAATTCCGGGAATTTCACTACCACCACCACCACCACCACCACCACCACCACCTCTATCACTCTTCACAGAAAACTCCAAAGCCCAACTTCGAGAGGCGAAAAAACGTCGTCGAATTCTGATGCTCGTTCTCGTCGTGGCCGCCTTTGCCCTCTGCTGGGCGCCGATTCACATTTTTCACCTGCTGGTGGACGCTGGCGCCATTGGCTACCACTACCAGGCCTTCATGGTGGTAAGTCTAGATTTTTATTTATTTATTTTTTTGTACAACAAATTAAAAACCAAAAAAACTATGCTGCTGTTCAGCAACAGCAGCAGCAGCCAATTAGTGTTTAACAACATTGCAAAAATCATCATCATTTTCAGCAGAATTTTGCTGTGCTTGTAGAATAATTGCCCAAGTTATGCGGAAGAAAAGTTTTGTCGTTTTAGTCAAGCTTTCACTTCCGCACTGGGCAACCGTTGTCTGCATTATTATGCAAATTAGAATTGAAAAGTTGAAAAATTTGTAGAGCTTGTTAACTTTTTAATTTTTGTTCCCAAAAATAGTCAACTGTGCAAGTTTTGAAAACAGCGTTTTTAAAGTTGAAAGAATTGTTTTATGATTTTATTTTTTTAAAAGTTTTTATTTTGAATACCTAATTATTTTTGTTTGCATTAAATTATTCGGCCACTGAGCGTGTTTTTATTTGTCTTGATTACTGTACCGAAATAACTAAGAGAAATAAAAACCAATCATAAATAATCAAAATATCTACTGAATCTGGTGCACTCTTGATAAAACTTACAAAAGAAGGAAAACACATTCTGATGCAAAATTATACATTCTTTTTTTCCATACATTGCCGGCCACTCACGGTGCAGTAAAAAAGTTGATAAGGCCTATTTTATCATAATAAAATATTAAGATGTCCACCACCACTACTGCTATCATCTCAGACACAGTCTGTAGTACAGTCTGATGAGTTTGAATGGAACTTCAAATGGAATAAGCTTTTGCAGCCAAAAAAGAAAAACATAAAAACAAAAGTGGGAAAACAGAAAAATGCCATTACTGCTAAAGCAAAGTAGACATTGCACTCTCTCTGCACTTTTTCTAAAACCATTTTCTGGTCAAAGACTTAATTTTGTGCTCAAGTTATTGAGTTAATTTAACCAGTACTAGCAGGGCCAGCATAAACTCAGTTTATGCAGTGTTCTCTTAAACCGATGTA
>JAALOO010000519.1_pt1 | contig 34026 bp, 24 predicted proteins | sample 7257641 | NCBI WGS metagenome assembly JAALOO01 (sample SAMN14085613, study PRJNA598686) | mite metagenome | biome: ENVO:01001000; feature: ENVO:01001002; material: ENVO:01001226; isolation source: single female mite from University of Michigan culture on fish food culture... ...
AAAATTTAGAAAAACTAAAGAGTACGTGGCGCGAAGCGACACTCACGCCCTTGTTAATTTTAATTGTGTACCATGTAAATAAATTTTTTATTTTAAAAAAATCAATTAAACAACTATTAATTTTCAGTATCAAACAAAAACTTTCTGAAAAAATGATATTTTTCAAGCAAGTTATTCAAAACATTAATTCACGTTAATTTTTTATTTTATTATTGGTCAATATATTTAAAAGGAAATGAAAAATTTTAAGCATGTTTGTAAGAAAACTGAGAAACTTAATAAAAATGTGGCATTTTGAAACTGAAGTGCTGTCAGTCGTCTTGCTCTCATTTCACTTGTTCTGGTCACTATCAAGTGTTTCCCTCCGGAAATTTATCTTTTAGTTTACACAAAACTAAACTGACTACCTTTCTCACAGGGACAATATCCGGACGGTACATTTTTGTAATTTTTCTAAACACCTTACATTGTTATATAAAATTGCTACTATACAATTGCGGGTTTTTACTTTTTATTTTTTAACTATAGATTCACTTTAACTTACATATTCTAAATTATCACATTGTCCTCTATGTGACCTATTTTGTAATACATTTTTTATTTTTATAGTTTATATGAATAAAAATGCATGTTTTAGACAATAGTAACATAACAATAAAATACAATCAATTTTGATGTTATTTTTGTCATGATTATTGCCTAACAGTCAGTCAACTTTTTTAAACTTTGTTAAACAAGTTTTTGTCAGTTTAAAATTACAAGTTACAATTTGTAACTACATTGCACCAATACATTTAATTAATTTGCCGTGTAATAATTCTCTATTTGCAAGTATGTCACAGGCAGTCAGCTGATTTAGATAATTTCACAAGTGCGCCACAATTCAGCGGAACTTCAGTGCAACTAGATCAGTAGTTTATGCTTAATTAATTATTGAGCATAAAATGCATAAATTACATAGCTGATTAGGCAAAAAAGCAAAAGTAAAATAAGAAAATGTGGGGAAAAAAGCAGAAACAAAACATCGTATTGATTTACTTAGAGAAGGCGACGACCGCTGACATTGTCAGTGGCAGTTTAGTGGGCTAATTGATTCTATTGTTCAGTCGGCGTTCATCTCCGCCCATCAGCCATCATTGCCCTTATTGCTTGCTTGTCTGCCTTGTTGTGCCACTCAATTAATGTTGCTAACTTGTGAAGTGAATAATAAAGAAAAAAAGTGCGCCTCACCGCAAAGCATTTGACGGCGCTAATCTGTGAAAAGGGCAAAAGTTAACTTACCGTCTTAATTGCACTGTTCGATTTGCTGCTGTCCGCTTGAGAGGAGGTGGAGGAGGAGGAGGGCAAGTTGCCAGCGTCACCTCCACTGGCCGTCGATGCAAAGAGGAGAATGGCCATGCTGAAACAGGCCACTAAAGTGAAAGGAGCCAGAATCGCTTGATTTGTCATTGTGTGCTGGTGTTTTGTTTGTTTTGAAGGTTAGTTCCACCTGCAAAAAAACGGCAAAAGATGGCATATAACAAATGTGTGATAACGCAAATGCAAATGTCCTCACTGCTGGTAATCAAACATTGTGCTGTGGTTGTGTATGAAATTTAAATATTTTAAATGCAAAAAATATGTCATTCATACATTCTTTCGTGCAAATATTTGCGTGTCATATTGAAATTAGCACAGTGGCAATGGCATCATTCGGGCGAAAGTTGCACCTATGAATCAATTTCTCACGTTTTTTGTGGTTTCACTGCACTAGTCTCTAGGTAATTGAAGAAGGGCGATTGTGGCTCAAACACAAAAAAAACATTTACTTAGGCAGGAGTTGTACCGACATAATAGGATGTCCGATTCTCGCGGCATTGAAAAATACAATTCAATTTTTTGTGCACTGGGCCCCTCAAATATGATAAAAAAGGCTCCCAACTGTTTTCATTTTGAAACTCAACAAGAAAACAAAAATTGGCGAGCTCATTAGTTGCGTTTAAGATGCAAAAGCATGATGGGCAACTTTTGTATGTAATTGCCGTTGCAGTTTGCCGTAATGACAGTTCACTTTGTACTAATCATGTTTTGCATTTTTTCCAGTTTTCTTGGCTAGACTTTTTTGAATATATGTACTAAACTTGTTGTGCTCAAGTACTGCAACTTAACGAGTGCACTTACCTAAGCTTCTTTCAATTTAGCTGTGGCTAAGAAATAAAAGTAAGTTATAAAACCAAAAAATATAAATTCTTTTCCTCGATTTGTTTAAAGAATTGAGAATTGTAACAACCACAATAAACAACAACAAACCGCAGTTTTAGTATAAAGAAAAAAACAAAAGTTTGTTTGTGCATACAATTTACTAATGGGGAATTTTTGTCCTCATTTTTTTAAAAGGCTGTTAAATGGCAAATTGAAACGGGAAGAACAGATAAATAAATAATGAATTTTACTGAAAAAATGAGGCAAATATTTGAAGTGATGGTTAAATGTTACCATCTGCTGTTCTTTACTTTTGACTCACTTTTTTGTTGCGAATGGCAGCCAATCGATTATTAATCAGTCAGCTGCAGTCAATCAGACAGTCAACTGCAACAGTGCCACTCTATTGTCCCAGTCAAGTGGTGAAAACATTTACCCTCGTTGGGAGCTGTTTCACTCAATTAGCGCCAATTAATGCGCATTTTTAGCGTGCTAAAAGGCAAAGTGCTATTGCCAGTGAAAAGCAACAATTTGACACTTGACAGTGAGGTGACAGTTTGTGTAAATACAAATGATTGCAAAAACTAAAATGTACTTACTTTTGTATTAAAAGTCAGAAAGCTTTTGGGCTGTGTTTTGATTTTTTCTCAGTAAAACGTCTAATCTTGACACGAAAATTGACGTTCAGATTAGTGAGTTGTGATGATTGCTGGGAAAGGTAATTGCCTTTTCCAAAAAGACTAAGCCAATTTCGTTTTGGTGTAAAGGGGGGAGGAAAGCTTTGCTGAAACGGATGCTTTCGGCGTGATGCGAATTTTGACGAGTGTGATGATGAAAATAGAAGCGCTTTGAAAGTGGCAGCCCTCAAGGTGCTGCTGATCAATAATGCAGATTACGCCGACGACAAAAGTTGTGGGCTGAGAGTGCTGCTGCCGGGAAAGGATAGTGCCGCTCTTGATGGTGGTTGCACTTTTCGTTTCTCCAGTGACTGCAGGGTGAAAGCAGTGTGATAAAGTGAGAAGAGACAGAGAGGTGCGAGAGCAGCAGAGACACTGATTGAGTCGAGAGTCAGTTGGTGAGTGATATCGCCGTTGGTTCGATAGTTGGCTCTGTACCTGATTGAGATTCTTCACCTGCTGCTGCTGTTGCTGCTGCTTCTGCTTATAAGCAAAAAACTGTGTGCCCAACAAAGTGAGAGAGAGAGTTTCTGCTGCTGCTGTTGCAGTAAAAGTGAGAGAAGAATAGGGAAAAGAATGAATGGCTCTCTGTTCAAAGTGAGTATGGCGCCAAAGTCAAGTTCGACCTGCGACGACGCAAGCTAGCACACTCACTCTCACTCAGTGTCTATCACTTTCTTTGTGATAGTTCCCAGCAGCAGCAGCAGTAGTGGAGGTGCAGCTACTACACTGCAGCTACCACACTTTAGCAGTTCTCTGAAGGTGCTCCCTACCAGACAGAGTGGAACATTAAAGGAGACGTCATCCCAATGTGTTGCAACTTTGGTGGCCCAACTTGGGTGCCTTTGGCGGTGCAAGACAACTGTCCATGCCCCTTTCCTCGCCCCTTTCTTGCCTCGCCTCTTTGTTGTACAGTAAAGGAGCGCCAAAGCAAAAGGAAAAGGAAGGAGAGCTTCCACCACTTCCCAAGACATATTGTCTGTGCTCCACTAAAAACGAGAAAGTGGCCATTAATTGCCTGCAGTTCCCTCTTATCGTTTCCATGCGACACCGCCATTGCATGCAGCCACTACCAAGAACTCACTTGACTACTTCTGATTATTCAAATAGTCAATGAGCAACAGTATTTATTAATCAAAAGTATCTAGCGGACAATGAAAACAATTAATCATAAGGTTACGGTTGTCAATCGATTGCGCATAAAAAATGTAAAGAATATTCTAGAAAAAACTAGAAAACTTTGTTTAAAAATGAGGAATGCCAGGAAAACAAATATTTTACAGCACAAACTCAAAAATGGTCAAAATCGGTAAAATAAATTTAAACAAATTAGTGCATTCATTTATTTAAATGCAAGCACTTTGTTTTGATAGGATTCTAAAGAAAAATTTGCATAATAAAAACATGAAAAACCAATAAAGCAACCGCAAATGATAACGAGTTGTAATGAATTTTGAAAAGAAAGTGTTGAGCTTTTATTAGTTTTCAGAGTTTGTTAAATATTTAAAAAAATGATTCGTTTGAAATGTGATTTAGTAAATGTACTGTTACTAAAAAATAGTCAAATTAGTATAACACCTAGTTTTAAAAAACAAAATAACTCAACTATGATCTTAAATTTTATTTACAAAATAAAAATTTTTTTGACAATTTTTATAAAGTAAATTGAATAAACTTAAAAAATAAATGTTTTAAAAACTAAGTTTTTAAGCAACTTTTTGAATAATAATTTTTAAAGTTTTGTGCAGATTCACAAATACAAAGTGTTTAAGCAGGTTTGGATTATTTCCCAAGAGTTTTTGCATTGAAATAATGAAATAAAAAACAAAATCATCCTTTTTTATTGATTGGTACAAAGCAAGTGCTGTAATAATTTTTTTTCAAATGAAGAAGAGTCCATCTATGTATGGACTTTTAGTCCACTTTGTACATTGTACATTGCCAGTTTGCAAGTACTCTAAACAAAACAATGCCATCGCCTCAAGAGAGAATCAATAAAAAAAGGGAATCAATATGTCCAATCACTCGTTGATTTTAGCCTTTTATAACAGTCAGTAAAACGACAAAACAGGTACACATAAAAAGGTAGTCTAGAAAGGTCGTTTTTGTTATTTGTAATATCACCAATCATTAATTCAATTAACTCTAGAGCAAAAGTATTACAAAATGTTGTCAATTTTTTTATTCAAGTTTTAAAACATTTATGTTTTTGTTGTTAGATAACCCTTTTAATTTGTGTTTTTATAGTTTCTGAAAATGTATATTCAATTACTTTGACTTTGCTCATGTGATGTTAAACAAAAGTGTTTGATTTTGTTTGCTGCGTTGTAAATATAAAAAACAAACTCAATTAATAAATAGTACCTTTAGCAAAACAAAAACTAGTAGTTAAACTAGTGAAAATGTGTACTATGTTTTTTTAGTGCTTGCCTTTTGTGATAAACTTAAGTTTTGAGGAATTTAATTACTGGTCAATAAGGACATTTAGTGCGTTTTTGCAAATAGTCGTAGTTTTGCGTATTTTTTGTTTGTGTAACTTAAATTGTAAAGGTATGGCGCAAACTAGAGAATTTAGCTAGAAATTTTATAATTTCAAAAACACATTGATTAGTAAAAAGTAAACAAGCAAACTTTTCTTTATTGGTATAAACAAGACCACTTGAATGAACTGCAAAGCAATGGCAATGAATTAAAGTAAAGTTTCACTAATTAAACTATACGTTTGACATTTACGACAACCGTAGTATTAATGCTTAAAGAACATACACAGCAGGACCATAATCATCATCATCAGCAGCTGTCAGCATTGAAACACACTTTTGTGCACACAGAGACACTTTGATTAGCCATATAGCTTAGCGGAAGTTGCAGGCAACTAGTGCGCTAGCTGAGTAATGACTGTTATTACTTTCTAACGTAAACATTCTTAATAAAAACCATCTCAAACCATGAATTAAAAAATATTGCCACAATTAAACATACACACTTATACTGACACTTGAGACAGCAAAAACCCGTCAATTATTTGCTAATGAAAAAAAGGGAAAAATGACACAATTTTATCGGGCTAATTTGCATTTAAAAAAGCAAATAATTAACGACTTTACAAAATAATGAATTCAAAGTAGCAAAAGCTACCTTAAAACACTAATTTTATCAACCTGAGAAACTGCACATCAGTCGTCTGTGGGCTCAGACATTACTTTCAAAACTTTGCATGAATTTTCTGTATTTTGGTTGCTCAGTCCTAAATTGTGTTTGCCTGTGACTTCACACATTGCTTGTAAATGCCTCTAAACTGTTTCTTTAGTGACTGTTTATTGACGCTCGTAAAAAAGAAAATAAAAGCCCAGACAACACCTTTTCAATCATGTGAGAGAAAATTGTACTGTAATGCAAAGTAAAAGTGGTAACAATCAATCAACAGTAGTAATAACTGTTAGGTTGTTTGAACAAATTTTTTTCATCAATCAATCACACTAATTTTAGAACAACAATTTGTTTTTGATAATCCAACCAGGTCTGCTACTGACGCTGGCAAAACTGCTAGTTTTTGTTTGCAAAATTAAATACTACAAAACAGTTTCAAACTTACAATTAGTTCCACAACATTAAAACATCAACATTTTAATTCAAAAAAAGTCAATCAAAGTCTAGCCGCTAATCAATATTTATCGACCTCAGGTGTTCCTGACCTAAACCATTTTTTTTGTTTTTATTCATTCACAGTAGTAATTTTATTAATTACTTTTCTTATTAAAACATTATACATTTTAATAGAACAACTCATGACAAGCAAGATTTCAGACTAAAACCGTCCTTTCAGACACCTCAACTTTTGCGAAATGCCACTGAAGGAGACTGCTGGTGCAGCTGATGCCACGAAAAATATGTACCACAGTGAAGCCGACCTTTAAGGGACAGCAGCAGCAGCTGGCGATGTTTTTTCCTGTCAGATTGTGTGTTGTCTTTTCTTGTTGCTAATGATACTGTTTAACAATTGCATGATTTGCTTCACTTGCCACCAACACAACCGGAACCTTGCTTTTTGCTTAGTAGCAGGGTCAGAGCCGAGTTTTTGAAAGATGATCTCTCCCACTGTATTTTAAAGTACATTAGAGGTAGTTTTTTGCACAGTTTTTAACTGAAATAAAATTTTAAGTTCTAGTTAAAAGCATTTCAAGGTATTACAGTGCTATTAATTAACCAAAAAACTAGTCATTAACGGTTAATGGTTTGCATTTTTAAAACTTAATTATACCTAACTGAATGAAAAATGACATTTAACAAGTGACAATGTCAATTCTAAAAAAATTGTGCGAATTACTATTGGATATTAATCACCTAGTTAACCATTAGCCTAGCACTTGTTTTAAAGCAATCAACATGTTCATTTCAGTTTCTGTCTAACCAAAATAATTGACTTTTTTAAAAAAAATGCACCGATTGTGTGCATAACGTGAGAAAATTGTGAACTTTGCTAGTACCAGTATTATTTAAAAATAAACAGGTTCCGCTTTTAAGAAGTTGTTTTTAACAATTTTGAAAATGTTAAGCATATAAAAAATAAAAAACAGTTGTTAGTGTTTGCAAAAAGTAGTACATTGTTTGGTGTTCTGCTCAATACTACAGAAAAATTTGTGTGTTTTAAAAATTACTTGAAAACAACTTTAGATACAGTTCCTTTTTGTATAAAAAGTATGCCGATTGAGTCATACTAAACTGCAAACTCCCGTCAACATGGCATCAGCCCTTTTCAATTTTTTTTGTTGAGTCGACACATACATCGATCTAAACAATTGAGTCAATATTGACAAAAAAAATAAATTTGTCAGCGAGCACCAAAGTCGACAGACTATGGTGCTTGCCGAAAAACAACATCAACGTTTACCATGGTAAATACCAGTCAAAAAAATAAAAGTTGACACACACTAAAATGTGTTTTTCAAGTGAAAAAGGCAAAAGCTCAATTCAAGCCAACAACCCGGTGAAAACTGTTCTTACAATAGAAGCTGTAAATCATCAGATCCAAGTCAAAACGAAGAAACCTAAGTCAAACTTGTCATCCGGCACTCAAGTCAATTGCTTCCCAACTGTCAACGACTTGTTGTTAACTGATGACGCACTTTCTTTTTTTTGCGGCAACAACCCTCAGTGAGAATCAGTAAAAGGTAAAAATAGACAACAGTTTGTCTGTGGTAATAATTAGAAAAACGTGATGTTTGTTTTTGTTTAATCTTCTTTTTGCTGTGTCTACAGTCTCACGCCTAACATCCGATTAGATGCACAATTGATCTAACAAAAAACAAATTGCAAAAATAAAATCAGTTGTCAGGTGTACTGATAGCACTGATAGGAAAAGCTGTTGTACATCAAACGTTCAGGTGTGGCATTGAAAGTCATCAACTATTGTAGTGATGGATAGTGCAAATTTAAAGGCCCAGCCACGTTTCAAGTGAATGCCGAGGTGTACTGCCTTGTTTTACTTTGTATTTTTACCTTGTCTCCTTTTCTTCCTCCATTCTCATTATTTCATTTAATTATTTGGTGCATGCATAAAAGCAAATGTAAATAGACGGGACAAAAAGATGAAGTGAAAGACAGCGGCAAAAAAATGAAAAAAAGAAGAAAAGAAGAAGAAAGGCGAAACACGGCAGTATGTCCTACAAAATTGGAAACGGAACATGGGCAAGGCAAACAGACAACCGAAACTGAAGCGGCAGCGGCGGAAAAACTCACTCAAACACACACTCACACAATGGAAATTTGGTATTTGGACTGGGCACAAAGTAAGAACTCTGGCTGCTAGTAACCAAATGCTACAGAGAGGACAAAGCAACCAACCAAGGGAGCTTCTACTCGATAATTTTAAATGTCATCCAGCATATTCAAACACTGCTGACAGTGGTGAACACACTGCAGCTGTCAGGCAGAATGGGACATCCACAGGAGAAGGAGGCTGCAGCAGTGTCAACGTCTGGGCTTCTTTTTCTATGTCCTTCCTCTAACGCTAGCAAACCAACAAACCGCCGACCAATTCATTCAACTGTCTAGAGGGCAAAAAATGGCATAGCCAATGAATGACTGAACTGGCATACACATTGTTTGACCAAATTTATCCAAATGATCGGGATTCTCAGAAAACCGACCAGCTGCAATTGAAAAAAGTTTTTCCGTTTCTGGACAAATCGAGAAAGGTCGCCAGTTAAAAAGTTTAAAAATAAAAATAACAAGTTTATCAACTGTAATGGCAAATTAAACAAAACTTCTCAACATGTCAGCAAGTAAATGATGTTTGGATTAACGCCAACCAGCTTTTACTATATTCCCACTAGTTTTAAAGCAATAAAAGAAAATCACCCAGTTAGTTGGTCAGCAAGACAGCTAGTCAGTCTGTTAGCATTGACCTACTAAAAAAATATTTGCTAATGGGGCCATAGATACTGGAGACAAAAAAAGGAATGGTCGAATGGCGAGTCCACTTTGGAAAAAGAGAACTTGTCTGTTGGTTCAGTGCGGGCAAAAGTGGCATTGAAATAAATAATGCCACTGACAAAGTAGACAAAAAACTAAAGTAAACTATTAACAATGGTCCAATCTGCAGGCATCTTTCAAACTGACTGACTGTGTGAGTGTGTGCCCTGTCGTTAGCGACAGTCACCAGTGATAATAGAGTGAGACACTATGCGCCATTAATTGGACAAACAAATGGGCACAAGCGTTTACTTGAACGGCACTGCCTGGCTGGACACTGGTGGCCCTTCTTATTATTGATTAGAAGGGAGATGACAAGTTGCAGTCAAGTGGTAAGCAAGCATGACCAAGTCTGTTCAGTTGGAGGCACACAGGAAAACCTTACCCGTAATTGCGCCAATCACATTCTAAAAGCAAAAAAAAGAGAATGATGCGAGATGCACTGAAAACAAAGAATGCCCATGAATCCAATTACTAAGAATTTGCATGAATGATGCTACGAGAATTTCTGTGCAAACACAAGATTTAGTAAGAAAATGAGACAAAGCATTCAATAACAAAACTATCTGACAAATATGAACAGGAGAATATTTCAAAGTAACTGAGTCAAATTGTTAACAAAATCAAATGCTAAATGAATTTCAATTTAAAAAATCAAAAAGACTCAAAACCTTGAAAAATACATATTTGCCAATAACCGACCTAGTGAACTACGACTATAGGGAAAACTGCCCAAATATCAAGGGGATAATGTGCCACCACCTACGCACTATTTGCTTACCAGACTACTCTGTTCACACCTGCTGTCGACCTTGTTGAAAGGCACTTTTAATTGAAATAATAAATACACATAGTTTGTAAGCAATTAAATTATCATTTTAATTAAATTACCTTAAAACAAAGCAACAAGTTATACCAGGAAGATTAAAAGGACAAATGGCAACGATTTTCTGACTAAGGAAAAGCTAAAATATAATCAACCGTAATAAATCTGCTTTTATCCTTGCGACAAACTCTTCAAAACAATTCTAAGAATGAATTTCTGCCTTCATTAAGCATCTATTTTAGCAGTTCCGTTCTAAAAAAAGCAATGATACTGCCAGTCAGTCTGTCAGAGCTTATTAACTTTAGCAAAACAAACAGGTATCTCTGAAATGAAGTGCTTACAAGCTAAAATGATGAAGGCAGAAATTGTCTATTTCAAGAAAGGACAAGATAAGAACAGCAATTAAAATAGACTCGGAAACTGCAGCAGATTAGAAAATACAAAGTAAATAAGGTTGGTTTCAGTTTCTTACACGCTTTACACTTCATTTTAAAGTACAAACAAAGCTGTGTAGGCGCTTCTTTTGTTTGTTTACTCGCACTTCTAGTGTCACTCAAAGTGCGAGGGTGGTATTTTAAGAACAAGCGAATCTTCATTCTCAACTGTCTGGCCACTAAACCCAAAGTGCCTGGCTTGGCACATCACTATCATACCACCATTTTTGTCTGCTTTATAAAAATATGTAATTATATGAAATGCAATCAAGTCGTTTTAGTACAAAATTGGGTTGGTGTAACAAACCACTAGTACTAGAGAGGGCATAGAACAAAACATTTGACAAGTTTTTTACTGTTACCTCGTGACAAAAAAAGTACGTTGATAAACAATTGATGAATTTTCTATAAACTAATGTTCAATGTGGGTAGTAGTTTTAATCTTGTTGCAGAAATATCGATGAATTGGTTGCCGGTAAACTAAAATCTAGTAAGAAAACAGAAAACTGGGAAACACAAAAGAGGATTACCGGGAAAAACTTGAAAAATTATTGCTAAAAGTTTGCGTGAAATGTTTAAATTAAACTTGTCAATGTAAAGCAGGCCCGCTAAAAGCAAAATGCTTAATAAAAAAATTGCTGATTGAAAATTTTTAAAACAAAATTTTTAAAAACAACTGTTAACACTGGTCAAATAGTAAGATTAAGCAAGATTATTCAATTTAAATCTAGGTAAAAATGACAGTAATTACAAAAATGGAATAAAAGATTATGAGTTCATCTGAAAACACGCTCAACCTAATTCAGAGTTCTCTGAAATCTGTCTCATTGAGAGTGATAGTGTCACTCTACTGTTCCTGATTCTAAAAAACACTCTGTTAATTAGATTACCACACACAGAGACAAAGAAGCACTTCAGTGTTAAGATATATGACAGCAGCATTTTTGTGCCTCAACACAAAGTGTAGATTGTCTGTTTTTAATAAAAAACAACTATTCTAACCGCCACCACTACCACTACTACCACCACTATCTTCCCCTAATTAATTCAAATGAATTCAATCATGCGATAAAATATGAAATTTCAATTACAGGTTTAAAGTGCTACTAGTTTTTCCCCTTTTTATTTTTTACTGTAGTGCAGAAAGACAAACAACAGCAGATGTGGTAAACAAAACGGAAGAGTGCTCAGCCAGAGAGCTCAGTCAGTCAGACACTGCAGTAGACCTCGTCATCGTTAATTAGTGCTTGCTTTATGCTGTTTGGAACGGGGTAATTCTGGTGGTGGTGAAGGGGCAAGGCTGACAAAGAAAAAACCGGGGAAAGCACTTCACTGGAGGGGATTATCAGCAGCAACAGCAGCAGAGCCCTACTTCTGAAGCACTGCATCTGGGCCAACAGAAACAGCAGCAGTACTTCTGAGAAGTGGCTTTACGGTGAGTGCCACCAAGAAGTACCTCGTCTTTCCTTCTCCTCCTGTTGAGTGCTTGTGGTTGTTGAAATTGTGATTGTGTCCATGCATCGGCATCGCCATTGATTTGCCTGCCCCACTGTTCGATTTTTTGCCTCGGGCGGCAATGAAGGTGGTCTTGCGTCCTCGGACGGGCATGAAGCCCATTGAAGTTCGATCACTTGGTGGCCTGAACCAGTGTATCCAGCGGTCCCAGCTAAATCGTCTTTCCCGCCGAGGCAAAAGTAGTTCTGGTTTGGCCCTTTTCTCCTTCTGCTCTTTACACTCGTCCTCAGTAAAAGCCTCTGCAACCATTTGATTTGAAATTGCTAAACTGCTAACTTGATCATCACTCAGGGCATTTGTAACGTCGTCGTCTTCTCTGTCAAATTGTTGGGCTGGAGAGAAAAACTGATGGCAAAAAATGGTAAAAACAAAAGCATTTGTTTGTATGTTAGCAAATCCGTCATCGATATTGTTGAATCATAAATCAAAAAGTTTGTGTATGTAAGGCCACAAGGTAAACTAACCTTTGCTGGCAAATTGCCGTCATAGGAGACAAACTTGCTGAAACTGTTTGCCGGGTCATGTTCGTGAACTGGAAAAAGCTTGATGGCATTGCACTGATGGTGGTGGCAACAGCAGATCAGCCAAAGCACCAACAAAATTGTGGGGAAGTGCAGCAAATGTTTGCAGTGTTGTGCCGCAGTCAACAGCGTGCTGAGGTGGTGGACTTTGCTGCCTGACATTTTAATATTTTCAGTGTGCTTGCGTTTTTACCTGTCAATGTTCAAGTGCTCTGCTTTCTGTTCGAACTGCAGGGAAAGTAAAAATGCGCTGGGGTGTCAGGTGATGATGCCAATGGTGGTGGTGAATGTGATTCAAAAAGTACATTTATACTCTCAGCAATTTTCCATTCTGAGTAAAGGTAAAAGTTGATTTTTAATTAGTAGTGTCATGCGTTTATGTCAAACTGTGCTGTGCAATTAAAAGAGTGATGAGCAAATGGAACAAGTGGTATTTTTGCGTGGCCGTTTTATGCTGATGCCGCTGTTGCTGCTTAGGCTGACAGACGGAGTGATTGTGAAAGGTGTCTGCAGTGGTGGTGGTGGTGGTGGCAAATAGACTAGACAAACAGGGTGCCGCTTCCAGTGTGACTGCCAAATGTCACCTCGATGTCGACGACAGAGGTGCAGCCGTCCTGCGAGGGTGTTCTACAATGTTTTCCAAAAAGAGGAGCTCTATGAGAGAGAAAGAGAGAAAGGGCGACATGCAGAGTGCAGGAGAGAGAGAGAGAGAAAGCAACAGCGGCGGTTTGTGGTTCAGCGGAACTGTCACTCCTTTCCGACAGAAAAATGCAAGAGTAAGATAACGTTCAAAGGGTCTGACCACTCGTGGAAAGTGCTGCTGCTGCCAAACACCTCCTCTCATAGGGAGCCCTAATGAACTGAGAGCACTTCTCCGAATGAGCTATCCGAAATGCCACTACTACCACCACTGCCTTCACCTCTTAAAGATGTAAGCAAATTAAGTGGAAAAAAGTTGACTGCAGTCATTATGCATGGAACATGGGAAGACTTGGGCAAAAAACTACCGGTGTGTGCGTGTGCAGTCCATTTGGCTGCGGCTCACTAGGGACATTCACTGGTGGCAAAACAGACACAGTGAATGTTTGTACACGCATGATCAACTGAAGCGGCATTTTTGTGGCTAGGACTGCACAGACACATTGTACAGTGGTAGGAATTTGAGGGACGAACTACAGGCGAAGCCCACACTACGGGCAAAATTGGTGTGCACGTAGTTGCGAGCTTAAATCGACTATATGCACAAATTTTGTTCATTTTTTCCCACTTTCAGTCTAAAACGACATCACTAACAATCACGTGACAGTACAAAAACATTGCGATTTCCCACATTTTGCTAGATGTCGCTACTAGTGCACGTACTTGCGAGCTTGCACGTAGTGTGGGCTTCGCCTGTAGTGGCAAATGGCCAATGAAAATTTCAAATTGCTCACCACTTCGGGCACAGACCACGATGCCACTGGCCACTAATTAGTAGATGCTTGCTTATACTTCACTTCACTTTACTTCCCTTCTCTTTTACAGGCAATTGGTTTTGCTGAATATCTTGGTAGCAACCTCTCAAGACACAGTACTTGAATGATAAAACGCAGAAAAAAAGCGAAAACTCAATATTAAGCGTTTATTGCCCGGCAAAAATACTAATAATAATTACCATCATTTTGACTAGTATTGATTACCGATTAAACAGACAAGCCAAGTACACATTTGAAAAGCACGGAATAGTTCTTAGAAATTGACAACTTAGATAAGAAAGCTTATAAGTTACTTTTAATTAATTTTTACATTTCAAGGTTTTTAAAACAATAAAAAATGAATTTGACATTTGAAAAACAATTAAATAAAAATATTTGAATAAACCTAACACAAAATATAAAATCAATAATTTTTTTTAAAAAAACATTATTTTACAAATATTTAAAATTTTAAATAGAGATAAAATTTAGTTGACAAAAACTAATTTTCGGAGAAATATACTAATAGATTTTCTAAAAGCAATTATTTTAGCCAACTCAAACGTTTTTAAGTTTTTTTGGAAAAACAAACAAATTAAAAGTTTAAATTTTTTAAAAATACACAAATGTTTTGTGTAGAAAAAAATTAATTTTTTAAACTCAAATAAATTGAATTATTTATAAAGTTAAAAATTGATTTTCATTTTGGTTTTTACATTAAAATTTTTAAACATTTTAACAGAATGTTTAAAAATTCATCGTTTCTTTGCCCTCTAGCTATCGTGGCAGTCAACACTCCAGTTTGTTTAACTTTAACTAAAGATGCTTTAACTTAATCTAATAAATTTGAAACCACTAAAACTTTGCTGAAAAATACAAAACCAAAAAGGAAACATAAACATAAACAAGTGGAAAACACAAATATTAGGTAGAGTTATAAAGTGTCGCACCACTGATGTGCACGGTTTTTGACTGTGAGCAATCGACTCAAGTGGCTCTTGTTGGTGTTTGAGGCATTTTTTGTTTTACTGCTAAAGCCCACAACTGAATGAATGAATGGCCATGCCAAATCAAACAGTGCCAATTTGCCTAATTGCCCGCAAGCCCACTACTGCGTCGACTAGTTGGCGGTAAATCAGTCGGCAGAGGAAAATAATAATACTTGTAATCAAACGTCAACCCAACGACAATTATCATATCGCACTATCGGAAGTTCCATACATTATGCATCTGCTGTGGCAGTAATACCTACCAGAAATAGTATTCCGTGAACTCTGAATGTGCCAATGGGGACAAGGGGAGACTGTGTTATCACTGGTGCTATTAGGTTTGCCATTTAGGAGACAACAATAGCAGTCAATTGACCAGACAGGTGATAGTAAATCAACAACAGCTACAACAACAACCGAAGTAGAATTACTGGTGCAGAGACTTCTCGGAAATGGGGAAATCTGCATTGCTAGCGCAGGTGGAATCTGCCACTAAATCAGAGCCACTGATTTTCATCAGCATGCACTAGTGCTGGGTTGCTTTCGCTACTGCAACAACATTCACTGCACCGTAGTAGTGCTGCAGTGGACGGCAAAACAATCAGCGGTTATTCATTAACACAAATTAACATCTCTTTTAATTAAGCATAAAGCTGAACGGGCATTGCATTGGTCACAACCAGAGCACAACAAATTGGCTGTGTATGTGCGTGCCGAGTGCAAATGTCCCTTGCAGTGCTATTGACTTCCCCGGAATGTGATGGTAGAGTTCATTTATGGCAATGAAAACGAGTGCCAATTTGAATAAGTAGAATTCAATTAACAATCAATCAGTAAATAACATTTTTTTGTTTAAAAGTTTTTGATATCCATCTAACAAGAAAAACCCATTTTAATTGCAATTGACATAAATATGCGTTTAAATTGATTGTTTAAATTCTCCAACAAGAACCGCTGGACGTCATAAAAAGTGACAAACGGAAAGGCGGGTGATGATATTCTCTCATAAAATTGCTAATCCTTTCAAAATTGCAAACAGACCGGAATTTGAGGCTTACCAACACTTGAGTAAACTAAAAGTTTTATATTTTAATTAAAACTGTAGAGTCTACACTTGAGGAAAAAAGGGGGTAGGAAACTGAAAAGAAACAAAAAAGCAGGCATCAGGGACGGGGTTTGGTAGCTGGACAAATATTTATGTGTTTTAATTTGCATTGCCACTGCCAATTAGCACACAATAACGTGCCTGACAATGCCGACTGTGCTTGCCCTCACTGGAATGCCTTTTAACCGCGATGATGTCGTTACTTTGGACTGAGCACTGGACACACAGCATCACTCTAATTGACGCAACATGACGTTCATTTAAAAGCGGCAGAGTGGCGGTAGTAGTGGCCATTTAAGCAAACTACCCAGTCTACAACTGCCAAAAGTCCTTAAAAGTAGTAGAAATTCTTGGAAACGTTTAATGGCAAACAACTAAACAAAAAAATGCTTGCTGAATCTACCAAGTTAAAACTGGATCATACAGCAAACGTCATAAAAAAAATAGCCAAATGCAAAAGGTGATTCTAAATATATTGTTTACGTATAAAAACAACATGAGTTATACGGAAAACCTGCGTAAAAACCCAAAAATGTTCAAATGATAAACATCAAATGAACAATGAGTGAACTGACGTTAACGGAAAGAACAAAAAACAATGCTCAGTAGACCTGAAACAGTTCTAATATATCCTGAACAGATAATTAGAAAAAGGTAAATAGTGTAGTCCGCTGTAATGTAAACGCCGCTCATGCACCGGTTTGTATGACGCGGCTTCTGACCACCAACGAGTGACCTTTTCACCTAAAAGACGCAAACCTAATTCTAATCACTGAATGAGTTTGCAAACCGCAAAAAACGATAAGGAGGGAAAAGTGAAAGACTTTTTGGGGCAAGTTAATTGAGCGTTATGCTGAGATAACACCCTGACAACAGAATAACTGCAAATTAAAAGCATACTGCAACTTTGCCCCGGCCCTAAGTTTGAACTAGACCAGTGTTGCTAGGAAAAGGTTAGTGCAAATACGCATAAATGCGCGCATTATTTTGCTTTCGTCAAACATTTCAAGATCAAAAGATGTGTGCCACGTTAAAACAACTGGAAGAAGAGGGAAAACCTGAAAAGATTATGAGGAAAAGCAAAAAGTAGAGATTGCGGCAGTGCAGAGGTCATTCGTTAAATGTCATTGCCAACCGCGATGTGAAACGTCAGGACGACGACGTAGTCGAGTGCTCAGTGGAGTGTGGCCAATTGCCGGAATTAATTAGCACCACTTAAGAGAAAGAAAGAAAGAGGCACATCTGGCAAAATGGCTTCTGTCTGGACCGACTGTCTGGCTGTCAATTCGGCACAGAAAGAGAGGGGAACTGCTTAATGGAAAGAAATTCCACTTGTCAATCTGTTGCCATTCGGCAATGCATTTTAATAGAATCCTGCACAACAAGAGAGCGAGCAAAAGACCGACTCATCTTTAGCTTCATCTTTATGCAGCCGTTGCTTTTTCAGCCGATTCAGCAGAATTTAAATCAATCGGCAGGAATTGAAATTAATTCGCCACAACTTGGTCGCCCTCCAAATGGATAGAGCGGTCCTACTGTTCTCCTTCTGTAAGCAATTACGCAGCCACCTCCGATTTGGTTTGGGTCTCCCTATGTCTCCCTCACCCAAAACGAATATCATCCGTTATCACCCGCAACCGCAACAAGCACTCTACAAGCTGTGCACAGCTGCAGACTGCTCAAGTGTTTTAGTGGCGGCGGTGGCGGAGGCGGCAGTCGACCTAAGCAATTTTTAGAGTTGGCAATTTTCAAATCAATTAATCTTCATATCGACTGGCTAATAAATCAGACGTCAGCAGAGAGATAAGTTGTTTAATTTTAAATTGTGACACACCACCATTGAGGAACTCTAACTAGATGTTCAGACTGCTACCACTACATTGGAAAGCAAAACATATTTCAGTTTCCGTTTATACTTGAAATTGGATTCAAACGATTCAGACGATTCAGTCGCTCTTGAGGGTTGGTGCAACAGTAGTGGAGAGTCGCATATCACAAACGAAGGTAGTCAAAATGAAAAGAGAAAGGAGATTTATCACTTTTGGTGCCTGGTCGACGATGGTTGTAATACGATCGCACTGGTTTGAATTCCCCTCGACGAATCTAATAATGCAGTCGTTGAATTATAGATAAAGAAAACCTGAAATTGAGCAGAACAGAGAAGAGAGAAAGGGGGGAAAAGGAAGAGAATGGGGAAGACGAAAAAACAAATTGCAAAACTCTAAAATTTTGGCATACACGGTCACAACCTAATGGGAAATGAAAAAAGACATTTTTGTACTTCAGATGACATTTCCAATTATAAATACACAAAAAGCAGTATCACCAAATCGCAGTCTAGTTCATATTGTGGTCATTTCACTTTATTGCAAAACATCTTTTTGATATTATTTTTAATATTAGTCCCGATTTTGTCATTTTAAAAAAGCCGTTAGAAGCATTATTATTATTTTGAAAAGCGCTTAGAGCCATTGTTTAAACTTTTGACTTTTGTACCAATCGTTTGCCATTCTTGCTCTGATCAGCTCTACCCCAGACATAAGAAAGAAAAATGGCTGCAACTTTAATTGCAGTTGAAGAAAGAATAAGAATTTACTAATGTCACGTAGCGTGTTTGTGAGCGAATAAGGAAAAAAGAATGCGTACAAAGTTCAGCTTTGATTGCAGTCAGATAAACTGCAATAACTGACTGTCTGAGTGTGTGTGTGTGTGTGTGTGTGGCAGTACTGATGATGAACAAATGTGCAATGATTACGCAGCGCACACAAAGCCATTTCGGATACAAATGTGCGTAGGGCAAAAAATGATTAGATGGCTACGACCAAACAACAAGAAAATGAAACAAATTGGACAGACATCATCGCTGCAAGTTTTACCGATTTCCAGCGTGGCGTAATGAGCAGACAGCCCAAAACTGATTGACTGATCCAAATAAAAAAATGTAACAAGCAGAAAACATTTGCTGTGCCAAATACGGCGATAAAGTTAATAAGTTTTGTATTTTAATGAAACTGACTGTTTTGAAGATGAAACGAGTCAGTTTGATAGGTAAAGCAGAGTTGCCAGTGACTTTAGGTTTGCAGCGAATATTGGTCAAAAGTTATCGCGACTTTGCAGAAACCAATTCCACAGTGTAGTTATCGAATTGCAAATCAATTTTAGCTGGGTACTTGACCACCAGTTCGCCCTCAACAGTTTCCACAACTACCGGTTCAATCAGTAAGGAGCCAGCGGTGCCATCTTGTTGTGCCGGCACAATCGTCTCCATAGTCGTCGTCCCGGATTCCTCCTCTGAGGATTCCACTTCAATCAAGAGGAACTGCTTGATCAGTTCGTTCATAACTTCACGACAGACGGGCACACTCAGGCCGGTAACCTCCACAAAAACGTCAGTGGTATTTGCAGCGATCTGTAAATAAATGAAGAAAATGCTTAAAAACTTGATAAACGGTAATAATAGTTACCTTTGTATAGTCAGCATTGGTCAGCGGCGGCAGGGAGATAACCTTCTCTTTAGTGTAGTCCAACAGCACCGGGTACAGCGCTTTGCCTTTCAGCAAGTGCAGGTACTTGTGAACACCGGAAATGGTGTTTCGCTTCTTCTCCTTACGGTACGCATCCGCTTCCTCATTCAGTGTACGGTACATCTCCATTGCGGTCATCTCGGTGGCTCGTCCGAGTGGTTGCAGTCGAATCTTTGTTGGTACGCGACCATCAAAGTAGGCGACCCTCGGCTGCTCAGAAGGAGGCTGAACAGCAGCAGGTTTGCCAGCTGTAGCCAGTGTTGAGGCAAATGTAATGGGAGGCGGAAGAATCTTTGATAGGTCGTGCGTCGCAATGGTCGCCTTCTGTCGGTTATCACAAATTCCCTGGTGCAGTTCTGTCAAAAACAAAATAAAAGTGGTTAGTAAGCAGTACACTAAATAAAAAGAAACCGCAGCTTACTCGTTTGAACTTGAATAAACTTCTTCATCACTTTTGGATTTGTCAAATCGATGTTGTGGAGGATGCAAGCAACAATTTTCCTCTGCTGAAGTATTTGCTTGGTGACAATCACCTTGAAAACATCTGGACGTTGCTGGACGTGAATCGATTTGGTCGCCTTGAAGTCCACCTCTAGAGCGTCATCTTCCTCACTTTTATTTGTTTTTGCTTCAGATGCTGCCTTTTCATCTTGCTCTTTAACTTCCTTACTTGCAGGGACATTCGCTCGAATGTAGTCTAGCACCTTCTTGGTTGGGCATTGGTCAATAAGTTTATACAGTCGCCTATCTTTAACTGGGTTATCCTGCAAATATTAAACAATTAGATGATTTTGAGACAAAAGTTTGTAGGAGACCAACCTTTAAATGCAACTGAGCCAACTTGGGACAATCTGCAATTTCCTTAGGTATCAGAACAATCTTGTTGTCGCTCAAATCAAGTGTCTTTAAAACTACCAAACGTCGAATAGAGCTGGGAATAGACTCCACCTGATTGTGGCTGCCAATCAGTTCGCTCAGGTGAACTGCACCACCACCGTAAATTGGCACTGGTGAGTGTTGGCTTTCGAGTTCTTTTTTGTAGATTTTGTCGCACAGGCTAGAGGGAAATTGCTTTATCTGGTTTGAGCCAAACTTGAAGCTTAGCAGTCCGACCAGACCGGACATGTCAGGCAGTGTCTCCAGTTGATTCTGCTCCACATTTAGCGCCTGTAGGCTGGAAAGCTTGGCGAACAATCCTTCTGGCAGCTGCGTCAGTGCGTTTCGAGAGAGATCAAGTGTCTTTAGTTTGTGCAAGTTTCCAATCTCATCTAAAAGATAAAAATTACTATCTTGAACAGAACATTAAAATCAGAAGCTTACCAGGTATTGAAGGTAGCTTATTTCCTTGAAGAACCAAATTGGTAAGATTACCATGCAGCTTTCCAATGCTAGGAGAGATCGACTTTAGCGTTGTCACTTGGGTGATATCTAAAAAGTTGAGGCTCCTAATGCCGAAAATGAGCTCATTCAGCTGACCACCTTCATCTTCTAGTTGCTGAGATATCTTCTCGCCAGTGAGGACAATTTCACAGGGCTTCTGGCGAGCCAACTCCCTCCAGTTCATCGTGGCCATCTCTTACCCGATTGATGAACCTTTTTCTGGTGATTCTTCTTTACCTAACCGAAGGTACGGTGACTCTTTGACACACTCAACCCGAATCTACCGCCAAATCTAGCGGCCTGAATGTTGACACGCCTCTGGTGACGTGACGAAGATGAACAAACGTTGGGCAAACGGCAACGCCAACTGAACGGAATGCCAAAACACAGAAAAACGTGCACACTTTATTTTTTGCAATATTGTGGGCTATTCGCAGACGACGTTTTCCCGGGCTGCTTCAGAAGCTGCCGATTTGTTTTTGCCGCCCAACTTTGCTTTGTGGCTTACTGTTTGTTGATTTTTTAACTTTAAAATCAGCACCTGTAGATAACAAGATCTGTCTGATAATGTTCTTAATACAAAGGTAAGTGAACTTTTTGAACCTGTCTGATTTGTCGCTTATTCTTAAAAGCGGATAAACTTGTTTTATCGCGCACTGGTCTTTTGACCTCTTTCCCTTCGGGTTGATGGACCAGCTTGACAGTACGTACTCTAGTATTTGGGACACCTCGTGACTGGTGGGTGACCAGTGCCTCCACTGAAATGTGACTCATCCTTCAAGGCTAGCGATAGTACTCAAAGAGTGGGCAGGGGCGCGTAGGCGTGATGCGCCCAAGAGCTGGTGCGTTGCCCACTCTTATGAATGATGATGATGATGGCCGTAGTTAACGAATATTCACTGCCTCTAATGAGGCAGGGCTGGCAATCAACAGCAGTCTTTTTATTGCCGAATTTGCTATCAGTCCGTTTGTTAGTTGGTGGTGGTAGTAGTCGTGGTTTGGGTAGGGTGTCAAAAGGAGGACAATAAATAAATAAATAAGAGGAGAAGGGGAACATGACGAGATGCATCAGCATCAGTGCAAGTCAGTACAAGTTCGGGCCTGTGCTTTGTGCTTTGTGTGTGGGAAGCGGTGGTGCGTCTTACTTTTTCCTGCATCTCCAGTGTCAGTGACTGACTGACTGACAGCGCATACAACGTCTGTCTTTGCTGTCTGTTGTTGGCACGGTATAATCAGCAGGGGGTATCATTACCTACCACCACCACCACCACCAGCACTATCATCATCTCAGGCAATGTCACTGACATTGATGAGCATTGCCTTGCAGACGGCGGCGTCCATGGCGCGGAAGCCCGCCGAGCGGCACACCTCAAATAGGTTGTTTAGAACGTAGGTGACCACCGCCCGCTCAAAGTCCGCCAGGCCGTACTGAAGTGCCAGCTGGTAGAGGAGGCAGCAGTTCTCGGCGGAGAGGCTGTGCCGGAGGATGTTGCAGCACTTGGCTTTCAGGTCGTCCTCCAGGTAGCAGTTGGCGAGGTCGAGCAGCTCCACCGCCTCCTCGGTGCTCACCTCGATGCAGTCCGTGTAGATGTAGCGCAAGTAGGCGAGGTACGTCGGGTAGGAGTAGTCCTCAATGCAGATGGTGCTCGTCTCCGGGGTGCACCACGCCTCGGAGAGCATCCGCTCGAAGTACTTCGAGGAGATCTTCAGGAACCACCGGTGCACGTGAATCGGCCTGCCCTCCACGAGGAAGGTCAGGTCGGAGGACTTTGGGTCGTCGAAGGAGCGCGCCAGCTTCTCGACGATGCGATTGATGGGGCGAACTGACTCGTCGCTGACCTGCACCAAACTGCCGGTGCACTTCCGTTTCGAGTAGATGGCAAAGGCGTCCGTCAGGCAGCGAAGTGGCGTTTGCCGGGGCAGCATCTCCGGCCCGGAGCCCACCTGTTCATTGGGGGCGGCCAGCTCGCCCCAGACGAAAACGAAGCCACACTGGGAAAGGGCAGTGCTGAGGTTCGAGGCAAAGTCGGCGGCGATGGCTTTGAAGCGAGTGCTGCTGCAGCTCACTTTGACCGGACTGCAGGCGCCATCACTGGCCGGCACCGAGGGGCTGCCCAGTTCGCCCTCTCGATTCCGTCCCATGGCCCAGATTTCGCCGGTGGAGCTGAGCAGGAGACTGTGGTTCATGCCAGCGGCTATGGCTTTGATGGTGATGCTGTTGTTGCTGCTGTTGCTGCTGTTGCTACTGCTGACATTTGTTGAGCTTTTCTGTCCTACTTTGACCTGCACCGGAGTCGTCTGGTGGCTGCAGTTGCCATTGCCCAGTTGACCTGATTGTTTGCAGGGGCGTAGTGAGCTAATGTTGGTTACATTGTCTACAAAACATTACCTTGAGAGTTGTTGCCCCACGCCCATACTGAGCCATCTGAGGTGAGTGCCAGAGAGTGCGAACTGCCGCAGGCAATGGCCGTCACGTAGTGCGACTCCAGTTCAGTCACCTTCATGGGAATCATTTGATTGTGGTTCGTTCCATTGCCAATTTGGCCGTAGTTGTTGCGACCAAAGCTGATGGTTTTCAATAGAGGATCAAGATTACAAACAAATAAACAAACGCATCTTTTACTAAAAGTACCTGAAAATTTGCCCTGAACTGGTCAGAGTGAGGGTGTGGTTGGCACCACAGGCGACGGCGACAATGTGCCGTCCGACGAGCGTCGGCTTCAACGACTCGAAGGTGTTGGTAGTGCCCGTCTGGCCAAAACTGTTGTCGCCCCAGGAGAAGACCTCATTGCTGGCGGTCAGCGCGATGACGTGCTTTGCGCCGGCCACCAGTGACACCACCTGCTTGGACCGGAGTTCCACAATCTCCGTCGGCTCAGTCACCTCCTCGCCCTTGTGGCCCAGGGCGAGGCAGCCATGTCGGTTGAGGCCGAATCCCCAGACAGTGCCGTCCTTGAGGATGAGCAGCACCTCGGTGCCGCCGCTGTCGCCAAAGACGGTGAAGGAGGCGATCCGGGAGAGAAACTGCGGCTTCATTCGGTGCAGCACGTACCAGTTGGTGATGCTCGTCACTTGCTGGCTGATCATCCTGATCTGTCTTTGCCTGGGCTGAACTTATAAGGATGCTGCTGTTGACGGTGGCGGAAGAAAAATAGGACGCCTGTTGGAGGAAAGTGTGTGGTCTGTTTTGGTGGTGAACAGTGTGTACAAAGAAAGTCATACACAGATATGTACACCACACACCAGACGCTAACTGACAGAAAGGGAGAGAGAGAAAGAGCAGACACGATCAGTAGAAAGATTGGGAGGGGAGATTAAAGTGCCAGTGTTCGATAACTACTGCGTGGCGTATGTCAATCTCCTCTTCGTATGTTAGTGCTTTAGATAGCCTGTAGTGAACTTTGGTTAAGAGCATTACAAACAGACAAGTTGAGTATGAATAAATCTGAATGATTGGAAGAAAGAAAGTAAAAGCGAGCTTTTTCAGATGACCGATGCAAATCGGGGAATGGCAGGCAAAACATTGGAAAAGTAAATTTTAGAGAAAAACAGTGCAGTTGTCACAAGTTCACTTGAAACCTTCAGTTTTAAAAACACTAGTTGAACACAAGGCAAGAACAAACTCATACTCTGTCATACGCGTAACTCGATATCGATCAAGTGTTTGCAATGAAGTAATGACATTACCCAGTTAGCTCACAGTTGAGCTGGTCGTGACGCACGCGATGCTCAAGTAGGTAAACGCTGGTACTATTTACTGGTGCTATTTTTAAAATTAAAGTAAGTTCAAGTTGATTTTGATGTTGGTGTGTATGCGTAAAAATAAAATCACTGTCAAAATCGACGAGGATGGTCACAGTTGAGTGTTTGTGAATGAATGTTTTTTTCTAGTTGCAGTGCACTGATCACTGGTTGGCGAATTGAAAAAAAGAAGACAGGTTGAGAAGACAGTTCAGTCAATTGGACAGACGACCGGCAACCGTTTGACCGACAGTTTACTACTCTCTGATCGTTCGCGCCAACTGCACTCAACTCTACCTCCCAATTTGAGGTCGTTTCTTCCTCTTTCTGCTCCTCTCATCAATTGTATCAGGTGATAGGCAGACGAAGCTACCATCACTACCAACAGCAGCAGTGTGTGTTGTGCTTCCTCCTTTTTTTGTGAAGCAGTAACAAACTAAAGTTCAAGTTCGCCCACACAGACTGCAAACCAATGCGTGTGCGTCGCTGTCTTCCTACCTGTCACAAATTGTGCACTGTTTGGTTGCCCCACTCTACGCTACCTGTTGCTTCACACGAGTTGACACTATTCACTTTTTTTGCAAACACCTTGTTTTTAGATTGGTAAATACTTCAAACCCTTTTGAAATAGCTTAAAAATTAATAAATTAGTAAAATTTTTGCAATTTTTAAAACAATTGGCTTTTATTAGGGAATGAAATTTGATTTTTCTCTCACTCTAAAATTTTTTTTTGTTAGAGTTTTTTATTGAGCTAAACTGATTTGAACCGGTTCGATATTGTTTGCTCACTCTAACTGCCATTGCTTACAAATGGGGACTAATCATGAAAAAAATGCTAAATGACTGGAAACTATGCTTGGCAATTAGGCAATGACTCGAATTAAGTTAATTAATAAGACTTGCGAACAAAGAGATTGAAAGGGGAAAACTGTACAAAAGAAAAACAAAAGAAGTACATACTCACAAAAGAGGTACCGACAACAACAACAACAACAACAACAAACAACCCAAATTCACCTTCATCATCCTCGTAATCATCATAATCATCATTATCGATCGGTGGTAATAACACAATAAACGAGAAGGGTTTGATATGCGGCAATGATTAGATAGACATTTTGATACATTCAAATTAGAAAACTCCTAGCTAAAGCTTACTGCTGCCCAGGTTATTGTTGATCTGTCCATAAATTTGACCGGAAGCCGTTGAAGAGGAACGACTTCGGTTGCGCACCAAATTAGGCGGCGGCGGCGGGGCCAGCGGGTGCTGCTGATGTCCACCACTGTTGACATTGGAGCTAGGCCACACACTGTACGGCGAGTTGACCGAGTAGCGCAGTGGATTGCGCTGACTACGGCGAATGGAGGCAAAGCCAAAGGGCGCTCCTTGGTTGGTATCATTGAAACCGCCGCCGGGCATGTCGCTGCCGCTGATGCCGCTCTGGCTACCTCTCCGAGAGCCACCACCACCACCGTGTTCCACCGTGTACACGCCCAGGTTGTTCAGTGCAGTGTTTCGGAGATTGGCGGTGATGCCGCTGTTGTCCACCTGTGGCTGCGTCAGCCGCCGTCGCAGATGTGGCTGGTACTTGTTGCCAAAGGCGTGTCTGGTAATGGTCTGGTAGTTGGCGTCCGCTTCCACGTCTGCTACCTAAATGTGTGAAATGTGAAGTTTGTTAGTAAAAAAGATTAAAACAATCTCTCAACTACTCGTACAATGTCACTGAGCGTTTGCAACTGCGTTGCCTTGGCGTCCGGATGATCGCTTAGCAGATCATTCTTGTTGATGCCCGATATGTCAGCCCACTCCTCCAGAATCTGCTGGCCAATGTTCGTATTTGAAGGGTACTTTCGGTTGTGGGCTCGGTATATCTATTTAATGTAAAAGTAAAGTTGTAGCATCATTGTATCAAAAATAACGCTAGAGGAAACTGTAAACTGTCGTACCTTGATATCCTCGCTGAAAAACTTGTGGTCGCTTGGCATCAGGTTTTTAATCGGAGCAATTTCCTTGATCTGATTAAAAAGTAGTTGAAGGAAAATGAGGAAATGCACGCAAAGTAAAGTAAAGTAAAGACAAGTAAAGTACCTTGAGAATGATGTACGACGCAAAAAGGAGGAAGAAAACGTTGACGAAGGTGTAGGCAATGCTGATGACGGCGAGGATGCAGCACTCATATCGCATGTCGTACATCCAATCGGGTGTGTAGCCGGGCGGTGGTGCCCAGGCAGGCTTAAAGTGGTGCACCGAACCGTCGATGGTGATGTTTTCGTAGTCCTGCCAGGTGCCCACAATTTGAATGTGCGTCGCCAGGGCAAAACAGAGACCGGCGTTGACCATGGGCGGCATGAAGGTGGTGGCTATTGCCACGCCGGTCATCGCGACAATGTTGTTCTTGAGGAGGATGACGGCGAGGATGGCCCCGCCCGATGTAGCTATCACCGAACCGTAGATCAGCGTCCGGTACTCGCCTCTGCTCTGCATCTCCGACGTCGGCCAGGTGCCGTCCGGTGGAGGGTTCCAAGCGACTCGCCAGATTTGGAAGATCATTCCGTAGAGGTAGCCAAAGATGAGACAGAAGATGATGCCCACGACCAGGCTCTTGATGCCCGTCCAGAGGACGGACTTCTTCCACAGTGCCAGGCCGAAGGAGATGGCCATCACCGAGCCCATCAGCGGCTCAATGCACATTGAGGCGGCCACGTCGACGGGGGCGTTGTTCATGATGCCCATGGCGGCAATGGTCGAAGACCAGAGGAGGTACATGTAGTAGTCAAAGGTAATGGCAGCACCAGCTTCCACTCCTTCCACCACCTGCGCCACGGTCAACCGACTGGTGACTGACTTAAGAAAATTATCTTTGATTTCATTGAAATAGTTGGAACTGGAAAGTTGATTGTTAAAGTGGCTCGTTGTTGTAGGTTTCAACTTACTTGTAATTGTACGGATCATTAGGGTCAGGCTTTTCATTGTAGTAGAAAAGTCCAAAGGGAATGTAACCGACGGCGGAGTTTCTCTTTGATCCGACACCTCGGGATTTTAGGTAGTGCATTGCATGGTCGTTGCTGTCTAGATCACAGGTGAAGTACACATGGTAGTAGTGGCCATTCTTTGAGGACATCCACACCGAGTCGTGGATGTTCAGGTACTCTAGCGCGTCTTCTAAAATCTGGTCAATAAAAGTAGCAAATGTTGAAAGCGCATTCAAGCAACTTTTTAGCGTACCTTTTCCATGTACAGTCTTTTGTTGGCATTTTCTTCGTAATATTCGTCAAAAAATTTATCTGCGTCAAAATAAAAAAGTCATCATTTTTATATATAAAACTTACTAAATCAAACTTACCATCTGCAATATTGTCTAGTTTGTTGTTGAAGGTGATTAGTCTTCGTTCAAAGTTCTTTTGCGGCACTGTGGCCAAAATCCAAACAGCATCAGTAGGCATTGCTGAGCTACTCTGCTTTGTTGGACAATGTGCAAAAAGTAGTCAATTCAAGTTCAACTTGGTTCAAGTCCAAGTTGACTGAAGATTATTTTTGCAACTGGTGGTGCTAGTCGATGGCGTTTCAAACGATAAGTGAGGGAGTGTGAACAGATAAGATCAAAACCGTAGGCCAGAAAGAAATGAAGAATCTCAGCGGCGTGCGACTTTACTTAAATTTACATATCTTCCAGGTTTTGTGCCATTTCATTGTGTTGCTGTAGTTGGTTGGTTCTCCATTTTTTTGGGTGGACTTTTACGAAGAGTAGGAAAAACACACAACGACTACACAACTGCTACTTTCCTTTGTGGTATTATTCCTCTTTGTTTCTCACCTATCTTCTTCTCCTCTCCTTCTTTCTGCCTCTTCTTCGCTCCCTTGCCGCAAGGATCACTGGATCACCACCGAGGAGAGGCAGTAGTAATGTCGTCTTCAATGTCATGAGGGCAATGTCGGGACAGGTGTCGATATTGTTGCTGTTTGTTTGTGGTGTGCTTTTACAATGCTACTGACTGTCGTGTGACTTGGCTCAATCTGAACTGGACAACCAGCCAGGCAGGCAGACAGGCAGCCGGTGAATCGTCAAATATATTGGAGGTGGTAGTGGAGATTTTGCAAGGGAGATTTGAGAGCAGAGTCAAGAATCGAGCATTGCACCTAGGCGAGTTCACTTTACGGACATAAATGGATGATAATAATGGCAACCTAAATGTAGGACAACAATATTGTGCAGATGCAGCCGCAACAGTGGTGATGTTCAGTGAGTTGGCACAACAGACAAAAGTGGAGTGTTAAAGGCGGCTAAACGGCCTGTTATAGTTGGACATAGTTAGAGATGTCAGTGCCTCATATACTGTCATCACTAGCATTGTTTTTTCTATTGTTTTTATTATAAATCACCTGATACGACTACCTTTCATCATGCCTGCCACATCGGAACAATTCAATTAGAGAAAGAGGTAGGGAATGCTGCTGCTAAATTGAGATGCCATTGAAATGACTTCCTGGCGAAATGACCCGTCTCTAAATGCGTACCGGCGTCTACGTTAGAAATAGTGCGCAATAGTGCACCATCGCTTTTTCAATTGTCAGCAGAATAGAAAGTTGTCATTGAGAGCACGTACAACTAATTTAATTACTGTAATTCATTAATTAAAACCAAAAAGTTCACAATTAAATTGTTTTTGTACTCTAAAATGAATGCTTGTTAATTTAGTGCAAATTTAATTTGGATTATAAACTGGATTGAACTGGGTGAGAGGAAACAGTGTGAAATTGCTGAGTTTTATTTATATTGACCCGAAGTTTCAATGCCTACTGCAGATGCATTGAAACACTTGCGTCTGATTATTAAGTGTTGATCATACATTTGCAGGCGCATGCAAACCACTGATTTCAAGGTTGCACCATGGCAATGGACACCACCGGTGTTTATCAGGATGGCAGCAAGTTAGCCGCAATAGCAAATGACGACCATTAATCAGCCAAAATTCGCTAATTGCCATTCATCTGCAAACTGACTCGTAATTTCCGGTGAGACATTTCGGCTGCATACAACAACGATGATGAATGGCCAAAACGATGATGACAGTAACTCAACTGCAATATTGTCAATGCACAGTCTCTTTATTTGATTTGAACGAGCACACGTACACACATTTCTAATCAAGGTAGAAACTCACCCTCGTAGACTGCTGCTGTAAAAAAAGTTTCGTTTCATCATTCACATAATTTTTTTCCGTAATGCCAACGAGTAACGTTTCAAAGAACTAGATAAAATGTAGAATGATTGAAAGTGTTGAAAGGTGAGCGATAGTAACTGATATCAGAAAAAATGAACGTGATCGCATGCAAGTCAAACATCCAGACTTTTTTGCTTTGTAATGACTGATATATCTTTTCTACTATTAAAAGTTGTGCTAGGACTTGATGCTGAGAACAAAAGTCAAAGTTTTTGTTGAATGTGTACCACTGCACCAATAAGCCAGTAAAGTGTTGCACAACATGCTGACATTCAACAAATGCACTCAAATTAACTGTCTGTTCATTTATTTCTAAAAAGTACAACGAAATTGCGTTACATTTATAAAATAGCAAAAAATTTTCAATTTTTTTGGTTGAAAAACTAAACATTTTTTGCTTTTTACTGTAAATAACAATAAAACTTTGTTTTCTCTAGATAAAAACCTTTTATCAAATTAAAAGTAACTTTTAAAAGCAGTAATTCTGAATTTGCATTATCAGCAGAATTTTGGTCCTTATCAAAGTAAAGCTATCGAAAAGCTGCTCATTGCTTGACAATGGTAAAAGTCCACAACTGCTGTCTAATCTCCAGTTGATTCTCCGGCAGTACAACTGGCGTCACTGGGGCAACCTCTTCATCAGAAGACGAAGATGAAGAAGAGGAGGAGGAAGAGGACGAACTTGAGGAAGAGGAAGAAGCCTTCCTGCGACGAGGCGGTGGAATGGGTGGCGGTGTTGGAACAATTACACGACTAATTCGAATGGCGCAGATCAGTTTCTTGATGATCTCATCGAGTTGCACCTCATCCAATCCTTCATAAGACTGCAGAGCATCAGGGGAGACGTACTGCTTGTACCACTTCAGGGGAATGTTCACAAAACCTGGCAACAGGTGAGGTGTGTTAGATAACCCGAAAGTAGAAGAAAGCTTTCATGCTGTTGCTTACTGTTTTTGTAGAATCCCTCCGGGTAGAAGGAGAAGGTCTCCTCGTAGTTGACTATAAAACGCCCGAAGAAGGCATTGCGGAAGGCAAAGAGAAAGTCGGCAATGTACTGCTGCTCGGTGGGGTAGCGCACCACCGCCTCCACCAGCGCCCGCTCCTCGTCCGTTTCGCTCATGGCGGCAATGTCGCCGCAGTACAGCAGATTGCCCGCAAAGACCGATCGACCGTTCTGCCGCAGCAGATGGGAAACATTGGTCGCCAGACGGTCGAAAGAGGGCACCCAGTGGAGGGTGTAGTTGGAGAAGATGGCGTCCACCTTGCCGGCCAGCAGCTCCTTCAGCTCCTCCGACCAGCCCTCTGCCCAGTCGGCGGCAATGTCCTGCGTGAAGAAGTTGCAGCCAGTGGGCACCTCGTTGCCCTCGCCGTCGACGTGCACCGTGTGGTGCTCCTGGGCGTAGCCCACCATGGCCTCGTCCACGTCTAGGCCGATGATGGTGGCGCCGGGAAAGGCCGCCGACAGGCTGACGGCAGAGTTGCCCGGACCGCAACCGAGGTCGACGATGAGCAGCGGGGCAGAGTGGGGCTCACTGAGGAGAAGATATGTGTGTGCTGTCAACAAGTGTCATCTTTCCCTTTTTCCCTGTTTTCTCCACTTACCCATTCTCGTCCACTTCCACCTCCAGTGATGCCGCATGTGAGGCAAAGTGCTGCTGCAGTATGCTGATCAGCTGATGAATGGGGCCGACCACATCGGCAGCCCCAGCGTTGTACACCTCGGGACTGTAGTCCATTGTTGTCGTTGCTGGTGATGCTGGTAAACGTGAAGGGCGAAACTGGTGACGGCGATGACTTGAAGGAATGCCTGTGTGTGTTGTCTGTGCAGTGGAAGATGGGTGCGTGTTGCGTCTACTGGGCAGTGTCTGCCAGGCAGTCAGTCATTCGGTGAGTGCATCTACCAGTGTCCACATAGAAAGAGCAATCGTCGTCGCCGCAGCTCACGAATTATTTTGAAGCAGGCAGGCAGCGTTGCCAACATCAACAGACAGAAGAAGAAGCCACAGTGCTCCAGTACATTGAAAGTGCGATAAAGTGGCAGCCAGTGGTCGACAGAAGGGAGAGTGAGCAAGGGAGAGAGAGAGAGAGAGAGAGGGAGAAAGCAGCTGAACTGACAGAACCACCGGCAGCTCTGGCGCCTCACAATATTGGTGCAGTTGGCAGTTGGCTGCCGACACCTCCAAACAAGTCTGCCAGTGGTGATGGCAGTGGTGGCAAGTGCAGGCACTACCATCAGCCATCATCAACTGCTGATGATGATAGGCAGACAAACATGGACAGTGGCATTCAGTGCACTGATCTACTGTTTCTTTGTGAATTTTACTCTTACCAAATATGAACTTTGAGAGTTTGAGATGGTATAATTATTACGGTTTAAATTGCAGCCAAAGGTCATGGCCAGAAACGCAATCGGAAGCAACAGATGAAAGGTTATTTGCGTAAATTAAATTAATTTTTAGCACAAAAAATGTTTGTTCTTTATCTGGTTGGGTGGTTTTTAGTGATTTGTTTTAATTTATATTTCAAAGGTCACATGTAGCTGATAGTTGGAAATATCAGCAAAGTATTACCACTACGCCAAGTAGAGTGCTGATAGCTAGTGCTCTTAATTAGTAGCCATTTAATTATAAGCATTTCAAAATAATAAAGCTCACAAAAAAGTATATTTGAGCAAGTAAATTATTAGCATGCTTCAAAAATGTACTATTTCAAAAGTTAATATAACAAAAATTCTTTGCAAACAAAATAAGAATAACAATAAGAAAATAAACTTGTGTTTAGTGACAGTGTGTGTGCAACGGTTATAAAACAGCGACATTGTTTGTTTCCGTCTACAACTGCACTACTGTGCTACTGCTTAGTTGACATTAGTTGACACCAAGTGAGGGAGAAAATCAATTGGGCGTCTATTCTCAAAGATGAAAGTAGGTTAAGGACAACTGCCTGCCTGCTTTCCTGATTGTAGCAACTGTCTAGAGTAGACATTTTTAGATCACACAGTCACACTTTCACTACTACAAGAACCGGCTTCGTTTTTACACGTCTGACACTTGAAAAAAGCTAACCTTTTAATTGTCAAAATCCAAAATTTTTTAAACTTGACAAAACATGCTAAGTTGTAGCAAACAAAATACAACTAAAAACAGTAGAGATTAACTCAAGTTAAAAAATTGTACCTCACGCCAAAATTGTGTGAATGAATGCGGAATAAGGAAATTTAGCGACAAAATCATAGTGCTGATGTTACCTCACACAAGTGATGGAAAGAAAAAGTACCAAGATAAAAGCCGGCAGCTAGATGTCACTCGACAGCAGCAAGACATCTTTTCGCATTTGCCAAAACATCTGCACTGAGAGACACTGACAAATGACACACTGAATGATGAATCGAGTCTGATGGGAATCTCAGTTCATGAATTGTGTGTGTGCGTACGTGAGCAGTTCAGTGCAATGAGGCGTGAGGCGTCCAATGGAGCACAATTGCTCGAGTTGGTTGCGCAGCAGCGCCAAGCGCAACAAAAACAAGTCCCACATAACCAGAAATGAGGCGATGAACTCTTTGGGCGGCAATTCAGAATGCAGGTACATTGCACTGTCCTACTAAACACAGGTCTCACACTGAATCAAAAGGATAAGTTGTACTGAGTGAACACTGAAATAGAAACAGTAAACTGTGTTTGTGTTCAGCACCAGGCCAAACTAATACTCAACTCATTGAGCACACAGTGTGTCTCAAGTTACACTACTTCAAGAGTGGTGTATTGCACTCCCGGAACAGGACGAGTAGGGTCATCAGTCACAGAGTGGCAGACAGGAAGAAAACAGACAGCCAGAGTGCACCGGATTCATTGTCCTCATCGCAATCGCAATCTCGGCTTTCATCTCTGTCGCAGCTGTTGCATTTTTTTCCAACTTTTTTTGTGTCACCCCTGAGAGAGAGAGAGAGAGAGAGAGAGAGAGAGAGAGAGAGAGAGAGAGAGA
>JAALOO010000520.1_pt1 | contig 33924 bp, 30 predicted proteins | sample 7257641 | NCBI WGS metagenome assembly JAALOO01 (sample SAMN14085613, study PRJNA598686) | mite metagenome | biome: ENVO:01001000; feature: ENVO:01001002; material: ENVO:01001226; isolation source: single female mite from University of Michigan culture on fish food culture... ...
TTCAAGTTCTAACTTTTTGTTTGAAAATCATCGTCTATTTTTGCATGGTCCTTTGACCATGGCGCACTTTGAACATGTTTATTCTGAGACAAAAAAGCATTTGAGCATTTGCAAAGGTAATCACGACTTGGCGGCTGTGACTGGCTCTTCTAAAAGTCGCCAAACAGACGACTACTGAAAGGACATAATTCGCTGCGTCAAAGTCGATCTATTCTCTATTAATAACTTTGTCTGGTAAGAGCTCTGATTGAAGGGACAGTGCCTGCAAGGGATGCCTGATATTGCTGCTGTTGCTGTTGAAGAACCAGCCACTGTCTGCAGTCACTTGGCAGACGGATGATGAATGGTGCCAGCTGTAGTTGCCGGCTGTGGCTGTGTAAATCACACCGAAAAGAAAAGTTTCATTTTATTTAAATTTTTGCTTCATAATGGGGCAATTCTCACTGATCAGCCTCACCTGAAATAGCCGGCCAGAAAAGAGGAGGTGCAATTGAATACCGACGACCAGTGATGTGTGACACTTTCCCTTTGCCCGAGCGGAGCATACTTTGAAGGTAATCTGCTCCTGCGGCCACACATTCTATTGTTTTGACATTTGCCTACTTTTTCTTGTTATTTACTGATTTATTATTGAGCTATATTTAGTGAACGAGTGCACACTGCCGAGTGGCTTGTTCTGGTGGCTAGCCGCAAAGTGCAACCAAGCTCAATCACACTTCAAAGACACTATCCTCAGTTGGTGCGTGTCAATCATATTTCCCACCGTCTTTCTATTGCATTTCGGACAGTTGCACTTGTTCGCCACCAGCGGCTTTTGCTCTCCAATACTCTCTGACTCGTGTTTGTGCTTGGCTGGTCGATTTACTGGCTGCTCCACTAGTGACAGCATTCACCATTCACTTGATGGACAACTGATTGACTAATGGACAACTAAGTATCAGCTTAATATAAATTAATTGACTCTTTCCATTTTCTTTTTCTTCTCGCAGGCTTTCTCTCCCGACTCGAAGTATGTCGTCTCTGTTGGCAGCCAGCATGACATGTTGGTCAACGTGTGGGACTGGAAAAACAACCACATCGTTGCCACCAATAAGATTTCCGTCTCGGTGAAGGCCATCTCCTTCTCTGAGGATGGAGACAAGTTTGTCACTGTGGGCAATCGGCACGTCAAGTTCTGGTACCTCGAGTACAATGACATTGCCAGTAAGAACAGCAAGTTTGAGTCATTTCCATTGATGGGTCGAAATGCCATTCTCGGCGACCAGCGAAGCAACTACTTCTGTGATGTAGCCTGTGGTCGTGGCGACACCAGAGAGTCCACCTTTGCCATTACCAAGTCGGGTCTTTTGTGTGAGTTCAACAATCGACGACTACTGAACAAGTGGGTCGAGCTGAAGGTACGTTTGTTGACATGGTTTTGTATTTTACCTCTACTAATCTCTTTCTTTTCTCTCTTAGACTGAATCTACAAATTGTTTGTCGTTCAGTGAGCAATACATTTGCGTTGGATGTGCACAGGGTGTAATCCGTTGCTTCAGGCCACATAATCTGGAGTTTGTCTGCACACTACCAAGACCACACTGTCTCGGTCTAGATATCGCCAAAGGATTCACTGCCAGAAAGTAATTTGACGGTCGTTTTCACTTTGTTTGTGCTTTAACACAAAATGTTTTTTGTTTGCAGTGACTTCAACAGCCCGTTGACAAATAAGCTAAGCGTTGCCAACACCAAACCCAAACACGCCGACACTGTAGCAGTGACTTACGATGAAGTCAACAAAACGGTGACTTGTGTGTACGCCGACCGAAGTCTCTACTTCTGGCATCTTGGTGACATTAAAAGGGTCGGAAAACTGAACTCCTTCTTTTACCACTCCAGTTGCATCTGGGACATTGAGGTATGCTGGTGCATTTTGCTTACATATTCTTCATATACTTACATATTTGATGTTTTTTTCAGGTGTATCCAGTGCACAACAAAAATGCCAGGCCACTACTTCCGCCAGGCACATTTCTCACCTGCTCCAGTGATGATACCATTCGCCTTTGGAACACCGAGTTTGAGCAGAGCAGCACAACAGCCAAAAGCTCGACTTATATTTACAAGAAAAACTTTATCAGTCCAGAGTTGCTGAAAATTTTGTACATGGATCCTGAGCTGGCGCACCTGTGTGACTCTGACATGGTTCAAAGCCGCGGAAACGGCAGTAATTCTAATGGAAATGGTGCCAAGGAAGACACTTCTTATGATTCCAAAAACGGAATTCGATCGATCAAGTTTTCCGCTGACGGACGACATTTAGCATCAGGTTTTGAATTTGCTGTCAACATTTACGTAGTTTCCTTTTTAACAAACTTTTTTGTTAACAGGCGATCGTTGTGGAAATATTCGAATATTTGATCTCGAAAAGCAGACAGATCTGTACAAGATCGAAGCACATGACGCCGAAGTGCTTTGTTTGGAGTACTCAAATGAGGAACTGTGCGGCCGAGCTTTGTTGGTATCGGCCAGCCGTGACCGCTTCATTCATGTCTACGATGTACATCGGCAATATTCCTGCATACAGAACATCGATGATCACTCCTCCTCCATTATGTCGGTCAAATTTGTGTACGACATGTTCAATCCGATGATTCTGCAGATGATAAGCTGTGGCGCCGATAAATCGCTCATCTTTCGCAAGCAAACTGATCCGGATTCGGACTTTCGCCTGGAGCACCACGTGGCAGGAAGGACGACGTTCTACGATATGGCGGTGGACTCAAAAAAGAACCAAGTGATCACTGCTGCCCAGGATCGAGTTATTCGAGTGTACGACTCGAAATCGGGCAAAAATGAGAACAGCTTTAAGGGATCCCTTGGGGACGATGGAGCACTGATTAAGATTGCCTTTGACCCCAGCGCTACCTTCATTGCGTCATCATGCACCGACAAAAGCATCTACATCTTTGATTATAAAACCGGCGAGTGTTTGGCTACCACCAGTGGCCACTCTGAAATTGTCACCGGCCTTAAGTTTTCTCAGGATGGTCGTCACTTGATTTCCATATCTGGCGATGGGTGTATCTTCCTGTGGCGACTACCACTGGAGATGACCAATGCAATTGCCTCTAAACTGGGCCTGCCGCTAATCTCTGACACCTGCCAGACGACTACCATCAGCAACCGAGCACTAAACTTGCCACTACTAAATGAGCCCAACTACCGCAATGAGGCGATGCAGCCAACAAATGGAGCAGCATACAAGTTCAGCACCAACTCCTTACCCTCGTGGGCAAAGAAGCCATTTGAAGACCGCGAATCGCTTCAGAAGCCCTCCGAGCTGAGTTTAGGTGATGAGAAAGGTGAGGGCGCCTACAAAACGCTGCCACGCGGTCGCTGGGCGCAGCGAATCATGGAAGAAGGTCCTTCTGATTTTATCCTGAACCAAGGTCTAGTCAAATCATATGCCAACAATTTTGAATCACTTGCCTCTCGAAGCACACCGTCCACTCCTTCGGGCACCAATTCGCCAACGATGAAAGAGCTTAAACTGAATCGTATCAGCACTTTAAGTACGCCCACGAGAGAGCGTGCTAAATCGTCCTTGTCCAGCGGAGTGGAGGATGATGACGACGACCGCAACACCACTGACTCTGATAACACCTACAGCCATGACTCCTCTTACAAGGTGACCAGGGTGGCCTCCAAAGGTGCTCCTCGTTATGCAAAGAACAACAGCGGCAACAACTTTAGCATGGTCAGCTCAATGAGCATGGCCAACATTAATGACATGCCATTCGATGAGGATGACTCCACGAATGGCGAGGAGAAGGAGAAGGCCGATGCTAAGAACCGCTACAGCTCACTGTACATGAGCACTGAACATCTGGAGAGAATCGACCAGCGCAACCGGTACCTCAAGTCGATGTTTGAAAACATTGATAAGAACTTTGAGAACAACGCCAACAGCGCCTCCGATGACTCGGGCATCAATCAGATTGACCACAGTCTGAGCAGCACCACCACCAGCAGCACCCTGGTGGCGAACGGGGCAGGCAGTGCCGCCAGTCCACCGCAGCCTTCCCTTCGACAGAGCATCTCCTCCAAGTTCAACAAGGCGCACTCTCCGCAAAAGACCTTGCAGCCGATTGCCAGTTACCCCGGCTCTGATGGCGGCTCAGACGATGCCACTCTGAGCGATGTGACGGACATCAACCAGGACCAGGCGGAGCTGCCGTCGGCACTGGGCGGCGAGCCACCAAAGTTTGCCGCTCTCGACACCATCAAGGAGACGCCCGCCAGAGAGGATGGCGCCTTCTCCGGCGCCTCCACCGCGCACAACAGCGCCACTGGATTGAATGCCTTTGCTGCAGGTGCGGACACCTCGGCAGGCGCTGGCATCATTGGCGGCGGCGGCGGCGGCAACTTGCTGCTAGTGCCTGGCTCAATGACGCCGAACCAGCCATCCATGTCGAAGAAGCGGGAAGAGATGGCGAAAACGTTCAGTGATGCAAAGAAAAAACTGGAATCGGTAAGTGAGGAGGAGGAGGAGGCTTGGCGCGAACTCACTCGCTCTGCACAGCCTGTCGATGCAGTGATCCATCTGTCGTGTAATGTTCTACATTATATCAAATCGCTTTTGTTGTCCTCTGCTGCCATTGTCTGCTCGCCGCCTGCTCGACGACAGAGACGCCACCATTTTCTCTGGTTGTCCTACAGCCTCTCTCTTTCCTTCTTTCTCTTTCTGAGAGTGCTTTGCCAGAGACTTGTCTTTCCTGTGTGTGTGGCAGCACAGTGAACAGTACTCATTCTGCCCTGCAGTGTTTCTCTCTCTTTCTCTTTCTCTGGCACACAATGTTCGTGAAATTGTCATCTCCTACCTGCTCACGGTGCAACCATCATCACCGGCGGTTGATTGTCTGTCTCAGGTACACTTCTATTACCCTTGGCGTCATTAGGCAGCACCACTGCGGCTTCTCACTAACTCTCTCATAGGGCGCGCATTCTCCTAAGCCATTAGACCAGTGCCATATGACCATTTGCTGGAGAATGGCCACCTGTGTGTCTGTGTGGCACTACACCGCTCGGTGATAAGAAGAGTTATTTATATTAGGCGCCCTATTAATGAGACACTGCCATGACAGACTATTAGGGCTGACTATTTCGCACTTGCCCAGGAACAGCTTGCTTGCTGCTGCAGCGGTTTCAGTTTTGAAGCTTAAGTCCTCTGTCTGTCTCCTTCGATGCTCCATAATAATGCTTTGCAATTAGAACAATTGGGCGCCTCATTTGTCGGCACATCGATCGGCAATGAGTCAGTCTGTCAACCGTTGCCTTCGCTGCTTCGGTTGCGGTGCCAGTGCCGTTGTCTTCAACCACTTCTCATGCTGCCTGTCTGCCCTCTGCACTGCACTGTAGTCAGCCGCTCACTGGACGCAGCCTCCACGCTGAACTTCTCTGCAGCCGCTGCAGTCCACTGTGCACTCCACGGGCGAACAAGTTATCTGTTAGCACCAGTGTCAGCTTCGCCTGCACGCCAACAATTGCGAGAAGGAGAGAGAGACAGTTTATTTGGCAATCTTGGGCTCCAACAGGTGTCTGTTTGCTTTTCCTCTACTCTTTGCCACCACCAACATCAGCAGCAGTGGTGGTGGTGGAAGCAAAGCTCAGGAGCTCAACTTACTCTGTCAGTTTAGAACGGCACAGTGAGTCGCACTTGCAGGTTTGACTTTCTGACACTCACTGGCACTCACGGCGCACTTTAGCAGGACGCAGGCCTGCACACAGGCTATCACTCCAACACTGTGACCACTTCTGGCGGCCGTGGAGTTTTGCATATTGCCACTGCGCGAAAAGATGCTCCTGTGTGTTTGTGTGGGTTTCACGTGTTTTCACTTTTTGACGCCAACATCTGATGATGATCGACTTTAATCGACACTGCCGACGCACTGTGCCTGTACCTCTTTCCCTGTGTCCTTCACTCAGTGCAAGTTGAATCAATCAACTGACGGACGACACTTGCTTCAACTTTTTTTATTTGTAAGCTTTGGTTCCCTGCAACATCGATCTGTCTGCGGTTGCACTGCTTCATTGTAACTGCTACTAGAGTCTTTATTCAGTTTTTTCATTTCTTTTCTTTTCAATTGAATATGCCAACTTGCTCATAGTTTAGCAGCATCTGCAGAAGATGTCAGCCTATTGATATTAGGATTTTCACAAAGGTGCATTTGTATGTGCTGTCAATCAAGTTTTCTGGGTCAATTTCAATGTTTTCTATTGTTTTTTATCCATCTGAAGCTTTTAAAAATGAGATTTAAATTTTGTATAATTCATGGTTTGCTTCTTCTTTTCAGGTTTCTTGGAGAGGATCGTCCAATGCTTTGACCAACTCCAAATCAGTGGCCAACCTTCGTGAACCAGAGGAAAAGGATGATAAGGAGTCTTATCACAGTTTGTGTAAGTGCCCTGAGCAGTGGACGTTTCTTTGATTTTAAATCATATTTTTCTTTTCTTTTATTTCGTTCATTGCACCAATTCGCCATGTACTCTATTGCTTTCAATTCGCCATCGCCATACTCTTTGATCGTCTCGACCTCGATTATCTGAACCATCACAACAACTACGACTACTGAAAATGACTTCATTCACCCATTTCAGCCTTTGATGCATTCCGCAAATCAATTTCTCTGAGTGACCTCACTGCTTCGCAGACGCTACCGAAACGACTAAGTGTGTACCGTGCCAACGCCAACAACAAACGCAGCCCTTCCGGCGCCAGCATGAACTGTAAGTGTTTACTTTTTGCGACAAGTTTGATTGCCACAGCAGATTTTTGCCATCTGCCGGTTGCTATTCTCCACAAAGCTATCATATTTGCCCCAAGTCTGCACCTTATGATCGCCGTTTGCCTTTGTTGTTCATTTCATTGCACTTGGCCGTCGTCTTTGCCCCAGCAAGAGAGGACATTTGTTGCCGCCATTGTCGGCGATGACTGGTGCCAAGAGACGTAGCAGCAGCAGCAGCGCTATGTTTAGACAGCAGAAACCGACAACTTCAGTGGCCACTGCTGAGATACATTGTCATTTAAGCAGTTAGCGACGGTGCGACAGTAAGCTGATGTTTTTATTTAGCCCCTTGGCAGCTTCGATTTTGTCGTCAATCTAATGGAGACAAGATTCCCACCGGCACCGTCCTCCACCAGTCACTTTACCGGTGACGTTCTCATCTGCAGTGTCACTGTCTCTGTTGGCTTTTGCAGTGTGTCTTTCTTTGTTTAATCATAGGTAGCACAAGTGTGGCACACTGTGTGAGCATCCGGAGGGAGGAATTGCCCGCCAATTAGGCGATTAGTCTAATGAATCTGAAATGAGTCATGCACCATTTTACAGCTTACCAGTTGGAGCCACCGAGGTGACCTGGTCTGGGCAAGTGTGTATATTCTCAGTGTCACCTATTGGTCATTTGTCCTTTCCCCGTTACTTTCTCACCACTTTGTTTTTAGACTAATTTAGAACCAGTGCATTTAAATTGCTAATTGACGGTATTTTACAGTTGCCCTGAGTCTGACCATATTTCGTCTGGATACAGCCGTTTTTCTCTGTACTCACTCTTGGAAGTACACTTGTCAGTTTGCCTGTAAACCGTAAGCTCTCTCTCTTTCTCTTTGACTGAGTTGTTTTCTCTGGCTACTTCTTTGATTACTCAACGTTCGACGGCTCAGCTTTTGCCCGCACTGGCCCGTAATGAACACTCGTTTTTATCGCTTCTCGACTATCGTTTGTCGTTATCTCTCGTTCTACTTTATGGCAGGAGCGCAGACTGTCAGGCGAGGCAGGCCGGTCACCAGCAGCAGCAGCAGCAGCAGTCTTTGAGTGTTACATCAAGCCTGCATTGTGTTTGTGAGCCACTGGCGCAAATAGAGAGCTCCCATTGTCGTAGGCTGAGCACTGGGCACAACTATCACACGATGGCGTCCGTCTGCAAGATGTGCTTGATTAGACAGGCAAATTGCTCTTTGAGCTCTGCTCTGCTTTGCTCTGGACACTTCGTTTAAGGGCGCCAAGACAGTGCTCTCCACTCACTCACTGCACTGCCGCTATCGGGCCCTGCTATCGATTGATTGCCTTCCTTTGCTGAATTTCCCAGTTTTCTCATTTGTCTGGTATTATGAACTCCACTGCAGCAATCAAAGGATGTGTCAACCACTTCGAAGTTTCGCTCTTTCAAGTTGCAATTGAGAAATGAATTGGCCAGCCAACGCACTTTATCTTTCTCATTTGCTAGTCAGGGCGTTTGGGAAACAAAATATTGATTAGGACGTCTTCACGTCTTCTCGTTGACACTTGCCAAGACGATTGTTTCGATTGACAGACGACTATTTATTTGCGTCGTCTCGCTACTCAGTACTCGTAGCACCTAAAGTGCATGTGTACATTCTAATCCGGTGATAAATTGTGGTAGCGTGTGAAGAGCAAAGAGAAAGGAAGACAAGATTGACGAGAAAACGATTAATTGATTAGCTTTTCCGTTTCACTACTTGCGAGCAAGAGACTGTCTCCATTTACTCCTTCGTCCTTTTCTCTTAAACTTTGTCGGCGCAGTAAGCTGTTTTGAAAGTAAGTGGGCCACTATCATCTCTGTGCTAGTCGTTCACTATCGTTTGATCAGTGGACATGTCCGGTTGTTGCTGTTTTAGTGTTTGCCCTTTCTCTCTCTCCTTCTGTGCCCTAGAGAATGTTAATATTATGGTCAGTGGAAATGAAGCGAAAGTCATTTTGAGTGCCTTTTAACTGAACGTCTGATTGTTTCACTGTTTGTACTTTCCTAAATTCTCTTTTCTTGCTATCGTCGTTGTATTCACTCAAATAACAGTTTTCTTGTCCACTTGCTCTTGTTTCCTTATCACCGACTTTAGCTAATACCTTATCATTTGCATGCAGGTCAGCAATTTGTGTGAATTCATTTTTTAAGAATGATTCCCTTATTCTGCACTGCTAGAAGGATTATTGTTTGAAAAAATAATGTTCTCATTCATACGTCAGAAAAACACTTGCAAGCTTTTTATCAAACGGTTTTTTGTCTTGTTGGACACTCATCACTGCCATCACATCTTTTGCCATTAGATGCTGCTGAGATGTTGCTGATCCATTGTCATCTAGTGGCTGCTTAAAACTGTAATACATCTGAGCTGTGTTCACTGTCGTCTCACTTCCCCTAATGACGCCATTGCTTTGGACAAATTGTTCTAGCCAGCAGGACACTGCTGCTGCCGCCTTGTTGCTGACCATTGAAAGGCAATCGGAGAGCCATCATATCGTTCGAGTAGATCAAATGACTGACTGCCCACTGTGGCACCGTCGTCACCATCGCCATCTCCATCGCCATCATCATCATCGTTGCTCGATCAAGTGGTCATTTGCATCCACTCTGCTCACTCGGGCAGAGAGAACTCGTTCTTTGTGGTCCGACTCGTGAGCGCCACTGCTCTGGTGCCACACTTGCGCCGGCCAATGTAGAGTAGTCAGTCCTCCAGTCAATTGACAATCAGTATCGCCCAGAGAGAACAACAGCAGTCAATGATCTGCAGTCTGTTGTCTGTCAGCGGATTGATCAATTATCGCCAACGTTTGTCTCATCCCCAGTTCGTGTCTGCGATTATGATGTTTCGGTGTGTGAGTGTGCTGTCCTGTGCACCAGCGCCATTCTATCTTTGTCTGTGACCTCCTCCTCCTCCTCCTCTTCTTCTCCCTCCCCCTTTTGTAGTGCGTGTTTCGCTCGTTATCCTCAATCGGTCGCATGCAAATACTACCTAGGGAAGGTATGTCTTTTTCGTTTTCGATTGATTGAATCCTACGTGTTCAGGGCTATAAATAAAACAAACACAATTGATATGTTGACACGACGTCGTCACAAGCAACACCAGCAACCGGTGTCTGTCTGTCTGTCTACCTGTGTGTTTTTCAGTGCATCTTTCAGTAGAGCAAGAAGCTGTTTCAGAGGACTGAACAGAAGCTCTTTTACCGGTTCAATCTGTGCGCGGTGTCAATCAGACGCTGATCCGAGCAATCATCATCGTTTGCTCTTCTTTCATCTTCATCATCTCTCAAGCAGACTCTTTTGCTTAGACGACTCTTTACTTTTCCTCCATTACTGTCAATTAGTGCATTTACCTTGACGCCCGTTTCTCCTTTGAGTGTCTCGACGTGTAATCGTCCACATTGTATTGCCATTTGACTGGTAGACTTTGAAGAGGCAGAGCTCACCTTTCAATCTACTTGTCTTCTCTTTTTTTGCTGCAGCACCACACAAGCCTGTTGCGCCTAATTGTTTTCACCTTTGAGTCCATCGAAATGCATAGTTTGAGTTTATTATATTAAGTATATTTGTTCGAGCCAGTGAATGATTGTCGACGTCATAGTGACCTTTCAGTGCTGCCTCTTTAACTGCAAAACAGTGTAGGTTTGACTCTAATTTTGTCATTTGTCGAACCATCCTTTCTCTTGGACTCAAACTGCACTCTTCACTGTTTATTGTGCTCTGCTTACCTTTTGGCCAAAAGAAGTTTTTTTTAATTGGCGTTGGCCAACTTATGGTAATTCATTTTCATCTTTCAGCAGTGTGTCGCACCATTTTTCATCTTTTTCTATTTGTTCATCTGCTCTCAGTAACTGACCATCTGCGTGCTTTCAGTTGGCAATTGTATTTGGCATTTCACTGGCCTTTTTCACTTACTCATTCAACGTTACATTAACAGCTTCTTTTTCTCCCTTTTCAGATCAATTTGCTCCTTTGTGGGATAGTCGACGGACTGGTGCAATGCCTGGGGCTGCCAACTCAGGTTCCCTTTCTCGCACGCCAAGCTCCACCAACCTCAACAAAGTGGACATGATGCGGTCGCAATCGACACTGTGTCGCCAGGGCCTCTGGGCTCCAGTCAACGGTGGCGGTGGTCAGCCAATGATGGCCCATCCTCAGGGGGCGCCTGGTGCAATGCTGAAGCCACCGAACGGGCACATGGCCGGTCAGCCCAATAGTCCCTCAATGATGATCACCCCTCGTTCTGGACGTAGCTCCGCACCTCCAGCCCAGTTTCGTAAGTCGGCCAGTGCCACGGTGTCCTGCGCCAGCTCGAGACGCGGCGACAGTACTGAAGACGACGAAGAGCTAGAGTCGGCCATCAACTCGGATGATGAAAACTCTGACGAGCACCGCACTCTGCGGCCACGACCAGTCACACCGCCGAAGCCAAACATTCTTAAGCAGATTCGCCGTGGCTCCAATGCCTCCTCTGCCCAGCAGCAACAGCAGCTTGGCAACAGTGCAGGACAGCCCTTTACCAATGGACACTTTGCGCAGCACCAAGGGCAGATGAATGGCCAGGGAGGCGTGGGAGGTGTTGTAGGCGGCAGTGGGCACCCCGTCTCAAGGAGACGGCTGTGGGGCTCAGAGACAATGCGCTCCTCGAAGAGTGAGTTCAACCTTGCCAATATTGGGCGCGACACGCCAGTCAGACGGCGCAACAACAGCGGCTCTGGGGGAGGCAATCCCTGGCAGCAACAACAACAACAGCCCCTCGGCAGTGACCACCACCGTCCTGATCTGTCACTCACCAATCCTGCCTCAATTCCTCGTGAGTCATTGTTCTTTTATCATGTCCAACAAATGCTTAACATTTACTTTTTTTCCTTAGTGTCGCTTGACCTCTGCCAGCACATTATCAACGAGATGAACTTCTTAACTACTTATGCGGCTCGAATCTACGAACGTGCTTCCTACTCGAACAACGTGCCCATTATTGAGTACCTCAATGAGACGATGAGTCAAGTCAGTCGAGACATTCAATCGGTGGTTGGCAGAACGCCGCCCAACTCGGCGCTTCCCATGTCCGGGCAGACCGGGATGCCATCACCTGCTCAGCACGCACCACCTCCAGTAAAAAGCACCACTGCTCCCGGCAGAGGCTCAGCACCTGCGAACATCACACCTGAAACGCAAGAAATGTTTCAGAAGTTTCTTATTTTTATGCAGCTGAACAACAACCAACCGGCGGGTAGTAACGGTAGAGACGGAGACAATATCGGTCGCGCCAACGGCAACAATGCCAACGCCAATGGAGAGCATCACTTCTCTTCGTAATGGCGTCTGTCGTTTGGCCTCATTGCACCGGTCTACTTGAAGTCATTTGGGCTCATTAAACACTGTCGCCAATGAGAGTTCACTCTTTCACCTCCCCATCTTCCTCATTATCATCCGATTTCTTCACTATTCAATTGGCTTCAAAGAGCACTCAATTGGCCAAAACTCACCGACCGACCTAACACTGCTCAGCTAACCAATCAGACTAATTGCCAGTGAGAATCAGCAATGAATGTATTTTTCCACTTGGCCACCTCGTTCTCTCCAACTCAGTCACACACACACATTCACTACTCACTACCTTTTTTAAACTAACTTCATTTCTCTTTCAACAACTTCCTTTATTGTACATAGATTTTCTTTTTATTAGTATTAACTTGATGATGTTAGCATACCATTCCTTGTATGATTTTAATTACAATTCCAATTTCAAGATCAAACTTTTCCAATGCCACTAGTTTAAACTGTTACATTGGCATTACTGACTAACATTCTGGTTCCTTCATTGTGATTTCCTTTTCCTTTGTAATGGCAATTGTTTTTCCTTTGTACAGACTTTTACACACTTTACTTTATTTTTATCATGAGTAAACTTTTTATTTAAAATTTACTTGATTTTGTTTTTCTTTTTTGTATACTTGGGTTCACTTGTTGTTTTTATAATTACTAGGTTTTTAGTTTGCTACTAAAATGTTTAGATAAAGTTTTAAGTACGTTAATGTTTTTTTGTCACTGATGTGGCTTTCGCTACTGTTGTGTTGGATTTACTTAAACTGCAAGTGATTTCCTACAAGTAAACAGCATTTACTTTTATGACGATTACGCGCCACTGAAATGGAACAAAAAGCAACTCGATGTCATTGTGCTGTGTGCGCCTCTATTTGCCTAAACTAACACTAAACTTGTTGCTTTCTCAATGAAATGTGCTCTATTTAATGAACTATTGCACTCAGTGGTGAGTCAGGAAAAAAAGTGTCATACAAGCGACAAAGTCCAATTAGCATGCTGTTGTAATTGTCTCAAAAGCCACTTGTTCGTGGTAAACATTTGATACTTTGTGCCAGGTGCTCCAAATGTGTAAACATAACAGTTTTCTTCAAGTTGTTGTTCTCTGTCAGTGTCATTACCGCATTTGCATGAGCACTCACCACCTACTTAATGCCTACTTTCCCTGCCGAGTGAGCTATGCACTAGTAAAAAAAGTGATTCATAGTTGTCCATGCAGTCCAGTGGATGGACTGGTGCCATTCTGCTGTCACCTGACGGCACTGTGCACTTGACGACAAATTCATTGTAGTGTGACGCTGCACTGCGTCATACTGTGGAATAACGGCACGTTACCTTTCTTACTAAATCCATTAAACTGCAGACTTAAATTAAATCAAGTAAAACAATACCTAAGAGTTACGCATGCACTGTTCTGAATGGTCACAGGGAGCAGATTCATCTAATGTTAAGTTTTATTTTTATAATTTAAAAAAAATTAAATAGGGCCAAAAGCAAATTGCATATTACTTTTCACTAAAATTATTTTTTAAATTGTTATGCAGTTTTCTTCTTAAATGTTTGATTTGTATCTTTTTGAGTTTTGTTGTCTTCTCCGATGCCCACTTCTCTGTAAGAGGATTGTGAGCGTCTGCAAACTTGTCGAGTGACATAACTTCTCCGTTGAACAATATGAGCTGCTAGAATCTTTGGCGCATTGACGCCACTTCTGTGCTAAAGTTAGGCGTCTACTTTAGTCTGCTAGACATTCATTGCATCTTGGCGTTATGACAGAGCAACACCACTACTACCACCAGTAACTGCACTCAGCAGCAGCACCCATTTGCCCACACCACTCCCCCTCTAATGTACTCCTCCCCGCCTTCATCAACGGCATCATTTCCTCGTACTGCCGGTGAAGTACGTGCCAACACCACAAAGAAGTGGCAACCAGGAACCTGATTGTGAATAGAAGTCGGTTCTCTGCCCCCTCCCTCTCTTCTCTTTGCCATAAATCCTCAGACTGGTTTATAAATAGGCTGCTCGTAAGCCGAAGTGATGGCGCCAAGAATCCTGCGCGCACCCGTCTGCCGCTAACCCTAATTAGGCCTCGCGCACTGCTGGTGCATACTTTGCATTCGCGCGGCGGCATTCATCCATTCCTTTCTGTCGCTTCGACCTTACTCGACTTGACTGCACCTTCACTTGTTGTTTTTATTGTCACAGATCAGCCAACTCTTCCACGTCCACTGGTCACAAGTCTACGTGCAGTGCTATTGTCCTCCTGACACCCTTTCTCAGCCATGGATAGTAACAGTATGTATTTTAGTTTTTCCTTCTTCAATTCATTTTCAAGATTGTTATAACTGCAAACTTTAGCTTTCTGATAACATTGCTATGAGTTCAAATATTGATGTTTTTAAACTTTTTATTAATGCTATAAATTATTTTTGTGTTTGTAAAACTTTAATTTCAACTAACAGTTGGTTAACAGATTGAGAACAAAATTACATTTAGAGTCTACCCGTATGGTCAATGCTAATCAATGACCAAGAATGTCACAGCACTGAACTAAATCTGTTTTTTCATGCTATTTAATTTTATCATTAATTTTTATTAGGTAAAAAGCTAAAAAATATATAAATGAAATGAAAAGTATTACTATAAATAACAATAGATTACATCAAAGAGCATTTTGCAGCAGGATGTTTGACTGCCAATTTTTGTCGGCTGTTCGACTGTCGAGTTTTTCCATCCTCAAATTCTTTTTTTTCTGATCGACTGCTTTGTTGCCAATAAAGTGCACCATTAGTGCCGTTTGTATCCAGCTGTATCTTTCATTCGCACTCTAAAAAAGTACCTTTTGCTTCTTACGCAAGAGATGTCGCAGTGAACGCAACATTTCAATCGTTAGAAAAGTTGCTATTTGAAGTCGGGCGCGTTTTTGTGGCACACATTTCTCTGCTGATCAGGCATTGTCTTTTTAAACCTCTCTCCCTAGCCTATCGTCAGCTGCCTTTCAAGCAATCGACTCTGGAGGCCACTGGCAGCAGTTGCAGTCTGAGCGCAGCTGTACTTGCTGTCATGTCCATTAGCTGACAATAATAGCACTGAATGACCATTCACTTCACCTGTCCGAATCGAATGAGTGACACAGGGCGCACTTGAGAGTGCGACGTATGCCTGCCACCACATCCCCTCTCCCACAGCAGTCCTACCCCCTGAGGATGAGTCATCAGATCAGGGTGTGACTCCCAATGGTGATGACTCCACTCTGGTTGAGACCATTGCCCAACAATGCCCAGCACTTTCAGTGCCCGTCCTCTCGGAGCTCTGCTATTGCTATATACCCAGATGTCCTGTTTCTCTCTCTCTCTCTCTCTCTCTCTCTCTCTCTCTTCCTCTCTGTTTATGCTATTTGTTTGTTTTCCTGGATCGTATCAGGCTACTACAGCTGACTGCCAGTGTGGTGATATCCTTTTCATTGCAGTTGACGACCCTTTCTCCTAATGAGATGAAGGCGCTTCTTGTTAGCGCTTCTCATTACTCGGAGTGTTAGCCATATGTCTTTGCAGATAATCGGACTCTTAGCAAGTCGTTCCGCTTGGCAGTGAGGCAGATTATACTAGCTACTCTAAGCTAACCAGAAATACCTGTCGCATAATCAGTGATCCATTTCGAGAGCACTCCCAATTGTCGGCCGTCAGTGGTAGTGCTGAGAACGCCTTCTGCAATAGCAGTAGTGTGTCTCCTCTACCATCTATCCCGCCTGATCGATTGCGCCCATTGCAGGACGGGTGCAGAGTGGGCTCGTAATGCCTGTCAGTGCTTGTCCTGTGTGCTTGTCAGTGAGTGTTCCATTCTGGCGGGAACATCGCTTCCACTTGCAGTGTTCCATTCAAACGCCATTTGAGTCACTTGAATCAGTGGCCATCTGACGCGCATGATCTTTTCCCTCCTCCTCCTCCTCCTCCTCCTCTGCTGGTTGTCCGGTCTCTGCCTTGCACTGTGCCACTTCCTCCGCTGTCCGCGGCGCACCCTCATACGTAGCTGCCATTCGCCACCAGCGCTCGAACCTCTGATGTGAGAGAAGCTGTTTGTTGTTGTCATCCAAGCATTTGGCGCCTCTTTTCAGTGGTCGCGTACTACTTCACCTGAGCCCTTTGCCCTCCTGGTCATTCTGCACCATTTGGCCCCTGGACTTTGCCTCCCTTCCAGTATCATCTCGAGTCAGCGAACTCTCTTTTTCTCTCCCCTTTTCTCCCTCCCAGCGCTTGTCGCCAGTCCGCTAGAGAAGTGCTGTTGGCGTGCATGTCGTCATGATTGAATAGCGTCACACTACCTCTACAAACATACTATCTGGTTTGTCTTCGTCGCTACTATACTTCATTGCACCACAATCTTCCTTTCGACGTTTGACGTCTTCGTGAGTGTGTCTGTGTGTGTTGTATAAAGCTCCAAGCCCTCCTGAACAAGTGGTCGTTGTAATCTCCACTTTCTGTCAACTGCTTTTTTCCCACTGTTCGCTGTTCCTTTTCATCACTCCCCATCTTCTGCAGCTTGCCGGCCGTCTGCCGTTGGTGTGTTCGAATCGATTGAGCAGTCATCATTAGCTCTCTGTCAATGACTGTACAGTTTTGGTGTCTCTCTACTCACCTTTACTAGACTGCAAAGTCACAGATTTCTGTTTCTCTCAATTGTCTGCAGTTCATTCAGTTCATCTTTCCGCTTTACATTTTGCTTTACAATTTCAACTGTTTGTTTCTGAAAAATGGAGGAATTTGCCGACATCGTTTCCACCACTCCTTCCACCAGCAAAAGCAACTCTTGTTGCAAGGGGTCTCTAACAGAGCTTTACCATTCTTTTCTCGTTCATGGTATGTCTTAGTTTAATCGTTTTACTCCATTTTTCATAATTTTTGTAATAAACTCGGTTGTCCAATCACCTGAAAATCACTTGATTGTCACTTTTGGTTTATGTTTTAACCATGACGACCGTTTTCATTACCAAACAGGCATTACAAAGCTCTAGAGAGCTATATAGAGTGACCAGTGCTGGTCCAGCACACAGTGCTTCTCACTCCACACACACAAGGCCTTCCGCGTTAGTTTTTGCTGGCTTTAGTTTAAGTCATTCTGCGAAATGATTGGTTACAACAACCTCCTTCTTGCATGTCAATGAACTTGTAGTTAAAATGCGTTTCTGGATCACTTTACCGTCTTTTAATGGAATACAACCTTTATATAGCGTTTTGCGCAGCATCTACTGCTGATTTTTTTTGTTAGCTGTTAAATAGATTTCAAAATATTACAGCATAAGTACTTTGCAAATTTGAGCAAACAGGCTAGGAGGAAAATGAACGTTTACCATTTCTTATCGTGCATTTGGGCTTTGGGGAAATTTTCCTTGTTTGCCGGCTGTTTGTCTCAGTAGACATGTACTCGAAAAGTTGGCAACTGTCACATTTAAAGCAAAGTTTTCCGTATTTTTGTTTTCTAGTGTGCTCTTTAACTTGACTGTGCCATTGAGTAAGGAAATAAGTTGAATTGTGTAGAAAAACAGAAATACTCTTTTGAAAATTAAAGCAAACCTGATGTTTATGAGCATTGACTTTGCATTACAATTAAGTAACACCTGTACATTTTTTTCTACAGTTGCTGAACTCGTCTACTGGCGTGACCCTAAAAACACCGGCATTGTCTTTGGCGCTGGCTTGGTGATTCTCCTGTCACTCTCCATTTTCTCGGTCATCTCAGTCGTCGCATACTCTCTTCTCTTTACCCTTCTTGGCACTTTATCTTTCCGAATTTACAAGAATGTTATGCAAGCTGTTCAGAAAACCAATGATGGACATCCGTTCAAGTGAGTTTTGTAGTGTTTCTAAAAAAACTGAAACCAATTATAACTTTAAACTTACTTAAAATATGAAACAGAGACTACCTCGAAATCGAAATCACGCCATCCCCTGATCGAATTCATGAGATAGTCGACACGGTTGTTGCGCATGGTACCTGCTTCATCAACCGAATGCGAAGTATTCTTCTTGTTGAGGACATCGTCGATTCACTGAAGGTTTGCCATTTCACTCTGGTTGACAAAGTTTTCGTTTTTATTAATTCCTTTTTTCGGCAGTATCTTCTCATCTTTTGGGCTCTCACCTACATCGGTGGCTGGTTCAATGGCCTGACTCTAATTCTGTTGGCGTACATTGCTGCTTTCTCGCTTCCCAAGGTTTATGAGCAAAACAAAGCTCAGATTGACCAATACCTGGAACTGGCAAACAGTAAAATTGCTGAAATCAGCGACAAGTAAGTTTATCGTTGTGCAACTAAATTAAAAATATATCTAACTAATTTACTCTTTCAGAATTCCTTTTCTTAAAAAAGTGCACACTGAGAAGGAAGATTAATTGCATTAATTTTATATTTTTAATATAAAACGAAACAACATCTTTAAAAACCACATTTTCATCCCCATAAATTCAAGGTTAACAACAGCATGTATTATTTGTAGATTGTGTATACATTAAATTGTGTCAATTTTTTGTTTGATTTTTATTTTTATTTGTTGATTATTAATGCTTATCATCAAGCTCATATACATTTAGCTCAGGTTGTTTTTTCAGTTTCCTCAGTGTCATTCAACCATCAAAAACAGCTCACTACAAAAAGGCATTTTAAAATAGGAGCGTCTGTTTGTCTTGCACACGGTTCCTGCTATAATATGTCAACTAGCCTTATTACCCTCTTGCACGTTTCGCCTTTTCATTTCATATTACCTCATACTACCTATCATAATCACTTGGTCATACTTCATATACAGACAGAGTTTTAACTTTGCATTATAATGTAACCATATGCATTTGTAATATTTAGTGTTGAAGCTGACACTTTGATGCACTACTTTCTCCTATACTAACTGTTATACTAACAGTGCAATTCTACCATAAATAAAGCAAACTTGTCATTCTACACATCAGGAGATTACAGTTTTGCCATTTTTGAACTCAAAGCTTATTGTTTGTGACACAAGGTAGCGCCTTGTTTATTGAGCCGGATTTAAAATTGATTTTTGTTTGATTGAGCAGGTTTAGCGGTGACACTGGTGGAAGCACTTAAAAGTGGAAATGCATTAATCCATGAAAAACAGCTATTTTCAAAAGCACACAGCACTGGTTTGGCCACAATGGAACGTCTCTAGTTTTTGGCAAAAGGAAAGGAATCCCACGGATGACATGAAGTGACATGAGTCAGCGCATCACCGCCCAAACACTTTACCCCAGTCAGTAATAACGATAATGAGAGAGAAGAAGAGGGGGTACGAGAGGAAAGAAAAGACGGTGCTGGTGAATCTCTTTCCTCGGTGGCACGATCATTGCCGAGCAGCAACAGCATTCGAACCAGCAGCAGCTGAGAAGAGAGAGCACATTACCACAAGCCATCAGTGCTCATCAGCCCCCACAGCTGAAAAAAAAGAAGAAAGGAAAGGGAAAAACTTGGCAGTGCACTGGCGACAGCCATAACAATAAACAGGTTGCTGCCTGTTTGCGGGTACTTCTTTGGCTTCAAAGTGCAAGACGGCACCAGTGGTCACTGCTGGCCAATCTGGTGCTGATCACCGCAGTCAGTCTGCTCTGAGCACACCAAAGAGCAGACTACGGAGCACTACTTTCTCCGATAATTGCATTTCCTGAAGGGCAGTGAAGGCAGGCAGACACAGTCTACAGAGTCTGGGCAATTGCCCCCTTCGCAGCCACACAAGTGTATGACCGCCACCGCAGACAGATAGTCAGTAACGAGTGGTACCCGTGCTGCCCCCCTTTCTTGACGATCGAGATGAAGGTTCGACAAACTTGATCTCCAACCTGTAGTGGGCATTGCTTTTCCGGTTCTACCAGCTGAAACTGCCACTTGCAAATGCGACACCACATGCACACACACACACTCATTTGCGGCTACCTTGCAGTAAATTGCAGTAAATAAGCACTAGCCGTCATTGTCGCAGGCCCCTTCAACTGCAGTAGTGGCTATATTCAAGACTGCACTTCCAAACTGTACTGCAGTAGTAATGGCTTGCTTCTCCTTACATTGATGAAATTGTGCCCGGTAATGCCGACCAATCAGTGGCTCACTGAAATCAATCACCATGACCGGACAAATTGTCAGAGATCCACTAATGAGCGCATGCAACGTGCAATGACAAAGGCAAGCAATTCTGTTAGCAATTAGCACTGCTCTCAGTGCGCAGTGGTCACCGTGGAGGTAGCACACTGGAGTACTGTTCACTACTTCACCACTGCCAAGGTGCACAGTGGTGCACTTGGTCGCACCGACGACCCGACAAGTGGAAATCTGCCCATGCATAGAAACTTGGCTTCTTCCTTCATCATCGCAATTTTTTTTCTGTCACTTCTTTCTTGTTAGCAGCGATAAAAAGAAGTAGTGACTACTAAATGGCAGTGTTTCGATTAACTGCATGTTGACCAAGTTTAAACCGGTTCCCAATCAAAGTCAGGTTCAGTTTACCGCAAAAATTTATCTATTCGCTTGGGGCTCACTGCAGCGGTGCAGTGGTTCCAGTAGGCCGCTAGTCGACCCTCTTACTCTCTTCTTCTCTCTCTCGGTTTTGCTTTCCTGTGACGCCAACCGGTGTCGATTGCCGAAGAATGGAAATGCAAGAATATGGAGGCATTGAAGGCAAACAAATGCTACTGTTGGGTTACTGCTGAAACCAGCCGAAAATAGCGGCCGATGAGAAAACATTTTCCCTGTAGAATATGTGAGCCAGCGTATGTGAAGGCGCACTGTGACTAATGAAGAATGCTTCTTCTTTTGTGACGCGTATTCTATCTGGGTTTCCATTGAATTCAGCAAGGAAGAGGTACTTCTCTAGAAACGGCGTACTGCAAAAAAAGGTTTCAATAAAATGAAACATTTTTATTGCACAGTGATCAAGTTACTGAAGGAATTTGATTTATTACAATATCATAACAGTCACAATTTTTTGTTTGTAGATAGAAAAATAGTTACTGGTCAAATTAACTTTTAAATAAATTTGTACTGGTGTTGCTACTAAGTAAATAGAGAGCAAGCATCAACTGGTAAAAGAGAAAATCAGAGTGCAATGAAGTGTGTTTCACTATGACCAGGACTATTTAGATAAAACTGAATGGTTGAGAAGCGGAGAACCGATTGCAAGGGTGTAATTGCTCTCTTTATGTGCACTTCAAAGGTTTCCTAAAAGTAAAACTGAGTATCTGATAGGATGACGCCAGTCGGCATGACAGCTGACCAGGTTGCCTAGTGCCACAAGGCACCAGGTGGATGCCCAACTCAAACCAATGCCGCTCTGTCGTTAAAGTTCTGTCATCAGCTAGTCTGGTGCCTGTAGAACACGGACGCTCATCAGTTGAGCAGATAAGAGAAAAAGACGTAACAGGTTGTCGTAGAGAGTAGTAGAGCAAAGTGCAAAGCTACAATTTTTTACTATTGCAATGCAAATAGCAAGTACTTCACGTGGTTGAACGACTGGTACTGGTTGTCAGGCTGGCTGGGGCTGACTTCAAAGTGGCTTTCGATTCGCAGTGAATCAATAATAGTGCAGTGTATTGTCATTTATTGCTCTCTTTGCCTTGAAAAGCACTCTATGCCTTTGAGAGGAGTTGAGAGGGAGTGGAAGGAAAGAAAAGTGATGCAGCCAGACAGCGAATGTTATGCATCACCAGTGCCACTGACGAATGGCAGTTGTGCCACTGTGCGCCCAGAGAAGAAGAAGAAGAAGAAGAAGAGGAATATGTAGGTCAGGAAGAGAGAAAAAGAAGAAGGAATCAGAAAAGATCTGGCTTGCAGTGAAGGGCATCTGTTGAGCCTTTGTCGACACTGGCACGAGATCGCATCAAGTCGGTTTAGACTTCAGATGACGCGAACCGAGTTACGAGTTAGCCCGGTGTGCAAGCGCAGAGAGTGCAGGCACATTTATCAGCTGTTTGCTGTGCTTCGATCATCAACAAGCTTCTATTTATTAAATTTGCTTATCAGCAAAGTCAGCATTCACTGGGTATAGTCTCTTTCTCTCTCTTTTCTACTCTATGAAGTGCGCGTTTTAGTATCTTCAGCATCGTCCGGTGATCATCGGTGCTGGCAGACACCGCTGAATGCAAATTGCTCAGTGCCTCGGTGCGATCAGCAGCAGTTGCGATGTGCATCTTCGAATGTGCACCTAGTGACAGTGTGCCATCGATGGAGACATCGATCAGGCTGACTGGCCAGCGGCGCCACTACACTTTCGAAGTGCCGTCAACAGTGCACGTCGGTGTCGTCAAGGTGGGTGCCCACTAGTACACTCATTGCAACTGCTTCCAGGCAGTAGAGCGAGAGAGGAGAGAGGAGAGAGGAGAGAGAATGCAGCGAGAAGAGGGGAGACGGCGTTGGCCACCTCTAGTTACCTTTTACCTGGGCAGTTCTGCAGAGGACAGTGCACAGGCGGCAGTGGCAGGTCGTCGGAAAGGTGGCAGGCAGGTTTCAGTTGAGTGCAGCTGCCTTCCAGCAGGCTCGCTCAGTGTTCTTTGTGTGGCCGTTGTCGTGGCCACTTCGATAGGGAGGCCATGCCGTCGCACAATGCCTCCGTCGGGTGACTCCCTGCCTGCCTTTCTCTCTCTCTCTCTCTCTTTCTTTCCCTCTGTCTATTGCCATTAACTCTTTGTACACTGCCAAAGCATATGTGCCCAATGCTCTCGTACTAGGCTAGGTGGTACTAGTGCTCCTGAGATCAACAAATGACAGTATTTTGACAACAAACTTGCTCCTGTACTAAAAAATGTAAATCACAACTACTTTTGTGCAAGTTTATTTGGTTTTGCTCCAAGGTGGAACAATGTTACTGCCGGTATAAAAATTTGAATATTTTAAAACTAAACAAAAACGCTAAATATACAGAAATTTTGCAGTTTATAAAATGCAGAATAGTGCGGTTATAACTTGATAAAAAACACTCGTTTTTTAATAGTAAAGTTCAGTATTTCAGGTGTTATTTTTTTCATTACCAACTGACCGGTTCCGTTGTTGATCTTGGCCCCGTTTTGAGAAAAAATTGCACTGGATTGCTTGGTTGCTTCGTCGAGATCACTAGATGGCCGTCCTGCGCCGAAGCTGCCCCTAAGAGAAGGTGCACAAACTTGGAAAAGGACACTCATTTCCTAAAATGTTCTCTTTCCTGCGCGTGTGCTTCAACGTTGAGGTTAGATGGGTTCTTTAAGTACATTTATCTCAACAACTACTCAACAGATTAGAAAGAAATAAAAAACGAAAAAAACTTTAAAATAAATCTAAATGTCTAGTTTAGCAGATAAGCAATGTGCCTTAAGTTTGCAGCATTTTGCACGTTTGTTGTTTTTACATAAATATTAAAGGAATTCATCAATGAGTTTCAATATAATAAACCCCAGATCGAACATTTTAAATTCATTAGAACTTCAGCTCAGCTGTTGATCTGCATATCTCCTTTTAGAACATCTCTGCTTTGAAGGTAGAAGAAGGTGATGAACCTACGGAAAGGGGCCTTTGAAGGAGAGGGGCAGGAAAGCGAGCGTTTCAGGCGTTAGCCGCTCCCCGTCAGTGTGTCGGCAGGAGAGCAGTGAGCAGTGTAGAGGCGGCGAGAGAAGTGGTAGATGTTGTGGATCCAGTGGAGACATTCTGAGCGGCTCAGTCGGCTATCGCCGTCGCCTTGCGCCCGCGTCCAACGCCGACCGTCGCCTTCGTCTGCCTCCTTGCTCCCTCCATCTCACCGCAGAATATTCCTGCCATTCTATATAGGTTGCCGCCGTCTGCGCTGGTTGCCGTTGGATCCACTGTGTTCAGCTGCGGCTGTCTCCAATTGCCAATCTCGCCGCGAGTTATCCTCTGCTTCCTATGCCTCTCACCGCTGCCATTGCGCTCTTGATCGTTTCTTCTCTCGTTGTCTCTATTCAATACCATCAAGCTGTGTTTTATCACCGTCGTGAGCAGCAGCAGCAGCAGCAGCAGCAGCAGCAATAGCACACACCAACATCGCTGTGACCCTAAGCAAACCATCATCTACTTTGCTTCAATCTGCGAGTTTTGTGAATGAAATCACTGTTCTCTGTTGTTCTGTGGATAGAAGCCTCTGATGCCCAAAACAATTTGCAACCCACATCACTCAAGTTGAAGCGCAATTTTACAACACACACGCGGCAGTTTTAATTCTACAATCCTCTGATCAGCCGCTTCGGTTGCCGCTCCTTGTACTTGGTTTTCAGAAGCTTGGCTCCGGCAAAATGTTCCTTGTGAATTGTACATCAACTATGCAATGGTTTGATACCAGTTTCGCCTTCACTCAGCCCAACGAGACAGCGTGTCCAATTCTTAACGACAGTAATGTACTTCAGTGATGAGTTTCAAGTTTCAACTGACCATTAACGTTCTTTTTATTTCACAGCAAACTTCTCGTAGCTAAGTTCTTGGCCAAAGCAAACCACGAAAACAAAAAACAGGCCATCGACGCAAAGTGCCTGTGTTTTTGAAGAAACTCGGCTTGTGGCTCCAAATGCTTTATTAATTACATCACATTTACCGCTTCAGCACGAATGCATCTTTCAATACGTTGTCTAAAAACGACTGAAGATTCGATCATCGTCATTGAATTACCTGGTTGTTAAATCTTTTGTTAGAATACTTACCTCGATCACCATTCCATCTTCTACGTCATTTAAATGCTTCAATAATTCAGCCGCACAATTTTGCATTGAAGTATTAGCCAGGTTCAGAGTGCGTTTTTGGTATCATCATTTTATACTGGAAAAAACGGTACTGCTCAAAATTTCAATCATTCATTTTGTCAAACGTTTACTAATGATTCTTTTTTGTAGAATCAATCACGTTTCGTATACACGGATTAATACCGGCGCCACCATTCTACAGCAATCTTCATTTTTATATTGTGATATTTTATTCTTTAATCGGCAATGATTTTGGAATAAGTTATTATTCTCAGCTGCAAAGAACACTTATGTGATAATATCTCCAACTTCTTCGTAACCATCAACTGCTTTCATCACCAAGTACTTTATTTTGGTTTTCTTCACGACTAGTACCTTCAAGCAGGCTTGTTGTTTCATCTCAGAGTTTGTTGGTGGTCAATTTATCTACGTTTTATCACTATTATATTTGTGTACAAGTGTGCCGAAGTGATTCTCGGCTTTTAAACTTCTTTTTAAACGTTCATAGAAGCAACACCTTCATCAACCAAGGGCACGTTCACTGTGATCTCTTTGATTGAAAAAATTGTCAACAAAGCTTACGACTTTTCAACGCAGTTCGACGCTCTCGTCCCAAATACTGAATCTCGCCTAACATTGGCCAACTCCTTCACCTCAAATCAGCGTAGTACTGAACCAGGCGTTTCCTCTACTGCACCAATCTCTGGCTGACATTGCCGCTTTGTGTCTCTACTGATAATTGATCAACTGAATCAATACCATTGCTATTGATTCAGCTACTCTAATTGATTGATTGATTCACTTTGCTGGCATAATCAGCTCGTCTGTTCTCCGCCAAATCATCACAATGGCTGCCAGTGTGCGAACTCCGTTGCAAACCGTACATGAATCGGTGCCAACCGAACAGGTAGGTTTTGTGCTTTGAAATGCTCCTAAATTTAGCTTGGCCAATTCAGCTCACTTCACAAAACAGACTCTCTTTCACTTCTGCCACTTGATTGCTAGTAGCAACAATACTCGAACTCAATTTACACACCGAAAAAGTGTGTTCTCTGCCTCTATTTTAGGTTGGCTGCGACAAGATTGTCGCGTCGTTATGCTTTATCGGTTTGCAGCCAATTAAGTACAGATCTAATAATCACTCTTTTTTCGCTTTTTCTTTTATATTGAAGACAAGCAAAGCTGAAGGCTCTTGTCGTGGATAGCTCGTATTGAACTTGATGAAGCAAGGGGCTTCAATGAGAGGACATTTGTTTGCGCTCTACTGATGCAAACTTGGCGCCAGTTTTCTAGATTATGCCAAATCACACTTATCGTATTTGCGTTTTGCCAACTTACTGACTCGTCATGTCTCTTCCCGGCAGCAACACTTCTTCTATGTCACTGGCGAGGAGACAGCCAGCGTTTGCTTGTGATAATTACTGCACTCAGAGTCAGTTGGAATCTCCACTGGGCAATTTTGCCTCGATTTCACGTTTCATCTACTTTTCATATCCGTGTTTGATCAGACTGTTTACTCATTAGTTCTATCAATGGTTGTTTATTTCAGAAATGATTGTCTGACTGACACCCAGATTTGGTGAAAGGTTGGGTGTGTGTGGCATAGCAGTCACTGTGTCGTCGTTTTCTCGCTATGACATCCGTTTAATGTGCCTGTTGATGTTGATGTTCGAGTTGGTGATAGTGATAGTTGAGTTTGGGCAAAGTTAGGGTTAGTAAGTCACAAATGAACTGTTGTCAAGCCAAATTATGGCAGCATAAATTGTTGGTATACCTGAGGCTACTTAAATTGTCGTGTGCTTCAAGTACTTTGGTTTTTATTTTGTTGCTTTCTTTAATCAAAGTAAAAAACCACTTTTACTTTTTCATTTAAATATTTTTAAATACTTCATTTGCCATTTTTAGTAAAACCAACTTATTAGGCCCTGGTGTGGGTCGTCAATAAAAATTGAATGGGTCACTTAAGGGTCTACTTGACACTTTTTCATTGTTTCCGCTAAACACAGTGTGTTTTATTTTACTTCCGTTACTAAATTGCATAACCAAGTACTGCACTTGGAAATGAGCCAATTTGGCACTGGAATTGAAGCATTTGTGCGATGTTTTGTCTCATTTTTTCTTCCGGGACATCTTCGTCATTTGCCTGGGACAAAGAGTGCTCGCCATCTTGGCAGGCTGACTGTTTGTCTGCACGCACGAATCGAGTTTGTACCTTTGCACACCGCAAAACAAGTACCCATGACGTAATGGCACAACCGTAATAACAGGCTCATTCTCGTTGATGGAGTTGCAGTGCTGCTGCTGTTGCTGCTGCTGATGATGATGCTGCCTCGTGTGTAAGTGTGTGCATAAGATGAGATGAGATGACGATCTCTGCAGGCAGACTGGGCTATCACTGGGCATGCCGCTCTTACCTCAATGCCGAGGATAACCTTTGTTTCGTGTGTGTGTGTGTGTGTGGCTCTGTGGCTGTCATCCGAAGGAAGTGAGTGACGAATCAGCAGCAGCAGTAGTGGCAGCAGCAATTGTCTAACTGTATATTCACTCTTCATTCCTACTGATGATTCATGTCTCAACGATATGCCTGATTGCACTGTTGACAGGCACATGCACTTCAACTCCAATCATGCACACAGACCAAACAAGCCCAGCAGCTGCAACAGCGGCCGCACAAGTAGTTCCATTCTGGCAATCACAGTGTATTTGTTGTCCCCTAAATCGCCACCAATCTTCCTGGTTCAATTGACAACCGTTTCGGACTACTGCCCTTCAAAGCTTTGCTTAGGTGGTCTGTAATACTACCAGTTTTCAGCCATTGCCATAGTTTCATAAGAGAACACAGGCTATATATCGTGCTGAAGCTGAGCTACCTGGTCAGTTTGAAAAACAGCAAAAAAGTAAATTTTCAAACAAGCTCATTTTCGGTGGTGATTGCTTTTAGTCGTTGCAATCATTCGTTTTTAGTAATTTGCACAATAGTTAACTGAAATGTCTCTAATTAAAATGCCATGTTTGTTAAACCGAAAGTTGTTTGAAATTTTAGGGTAAAAATTGTGTGATCGTGTAGTTTTTGTTGCCCAAGTAAATACAGTTTACAGTTCAATTTATAACATATTTTTTCCTATTTGATGGCACAACTAATCGTTTTTAATTGTTTTTCCTCTTGACTTTGGACTGTTTTAAGTAGTAGGAAGTACGGTCTTTTCTACCATTAAGTCTAGCTGATACTGCATATCTGCATTTAACGCTCATTCTTTTTATTATTACTTTTAGCATCTAAGCTTCCTACTTTGGCAATCTCTCGGTTCTAATTACCAAGATGGTTTTCCTGGCTTCTAACCAGCAGAGTCAGTGGCGTTGAAACCACTTTTGCTCATCTGTTCATTTAGCTTTGACAATTGCCACTTTTCTCTCATTCCCCCAGTGCTGTAATCTCGCTATGGCCGAATTTAGGCGCCCAACGAGTGCCCTGCATGGTCTGTCACGGCGTAGTGGTGTGTACCCCCTTGGCTGTACTTCACTCTGCTGCCAGTGTTGCTCATCACTTGCACTTATTATCTTCGCCTTCCCACAGTACTCTTCTTGATGATTTATTTTGGATTAGCGGGGTCTTGTGTAGTGGTGTTAATGTGTACAAGTGTTTTCCCTCTACAACTAGTGCCACTAGTACGTAGTCAGGAGCTGTACTGTCTGGCAAATCGATTGTGATTGCTATCATGCCGGTTGTGTGTGTGTGTCACCAAAATAGAAAAACACTGCTCTGTGTGATGGTTTTGCTCAACTGTCAGTTAAAATGACTTGGCTTTAAAGAGGCACACCACTGACACCGTTATCCCTTTCTCTCGACCACTAGTCACTGTCTTTTCACTTTACTCCGAAGTGCTCGTGAGGACTTTTCTTAACTTTCTATTGCAGAATATTGTTCATTTCTTTGAGCACACTACTGTTGGCACTTTCTTGAATCTAGTAATCTTCCTCATAGTATACGACTTATCATTATAAAATTACCCGAAAATCCACAGCACATCACTTTATTAATTGTCACTGCTTTTACCAGCTATTGTATTTCAGCAATCAACTTGATTTCTCTTTCTCTTTGGGCACTTCACCTGTCCTGCGTGAGCCTGGTTTAGTGCTGTACCAGCCCTGAATCCGGTTTGCACACTTCCACCTGTTCAGCTTGAAGCTTCCCCTACTTCACCAGAACTCTCTGAGAGTGCGCTTTAGTTGATCTGATGATATCTTCTCTGTGGCAATATTTTCGGTGGAAGCAGTGTAAGCAAACAGGTTGTTGCTGAGAGTGCTCTCTCTCTCCCTCTTCAAAGGGAGAGACTAGTTCCCGCTTTCTATCCGAATGTTCGCCTTAGCACTGGAGCCATTGCCTTTGCCTCAGTGGAGAGCTGCCTTCCCCGTCTGCGTCCTACGTGCTGTCTTTGTGTTCCTCTAATTAACTGTATCGCCATTGCCATGTTTATATACGAAGATGGGACGAGCTCGATTCACACAGACCTCACATGAAAGCGAACTTGCACTTCACTTCACAGACTACAGCACAGTCGACCACAGTCGCTGCTTTACTCTTCGAGACTAGTGCTTTCATATCTTCTTCAGCAGCCATCAAAACATAACCGATTTGCTCGTCGGTTTCAAAATCCTCAGCCATCCAGCTTGGCCCAAAGACACGTTTTATTTGCGTAACTTAGCCATGGCTGATCGTTTTGTACGCCTAACCCGATTTTTGAACTGTGATCACACTTTCCTTACACATTATTATCTTTTTATCTACTGATATGTGTTTGTGTCTTGCAAATAATGTTTACTTGAATCTTTATTTTTGTTTATTTATCCTTAATCGCAACCTTCTAATGTAGCTTACCAGCAGCGCTTTTTGGTGAATTATCAAGTTCTGTGAATGTATTTTTGAACTATTTCATTTAGTTTTTGACCAATTAGTCCAACACTGTCAGTGTTACTTGTGAACAATCTTTAACTCATTCAGAGCACAACAGTAATCTTTTTAGAGTTGTCGGCGTTATACTTCAGCTGGCAATGTCAAATGCCCTTTTTAGTCAAATGAAATTGTCCATCGTAGTGTCCGGTGATCAAAACGCTCTCAATTTTTCCCTCCCACCGATAACTCTTCTCCTCTTTTGGCATTTGTGCCTTTCCCTTTCCCTACTTTACTGCCTCTTCGTCGAATCATCATCACCATCTACTTTTTGCTGCACCGGATCTCCAACACGTTTATTACTTTAACCGAAGACACTGAGTGCTTTATGTGAAAGTTTAGTGTCCACCTCATTCTGTAGTCATGTTGCTGGTTACCCTTCAAGCCGGCTCTGGCCTGAGTGGCACCACCACAGGCAGTGTCGCCAGCCGGCGCCGAGTGAGCCGTCGGCGTGATAGTGACGTCAGCACTGGAAGTGGAAGTGGCAGTGGAGGCGGAGGAGGAGGAGGAGGACATAGCAGTATTGTGCTGCGTGGAATTCGCAATGGAACTCAACTGGTAATGTATTTGCTCTCTGTGTCATTAAAACCCAAGGATTTGTGCTTGGGCAACAAAAGCAGTTGTCCCTTTCTTTCTCCTCACAATGACGATTGTGTCTCCAGCACAGCTCATGTCTCTGCATTGATCTGATGTGATTGATTTTTAAATCAGTTGATGATTTAATTGCACTTGACTAGCTCTCTGTCATGTGTTTCGTTTTCTACATTTTGTTTTTCATCCATCTCTTCTTTCTGGCTTTTTTGAGTCCCAACAACTTGCAAAGACGCTATTTGATTGCGAGTTCATCGATCTTTGCTAAGGCGTCTGGCGTTTCATCTAATCTTGGTCAAATATCTACTTTTTCACGTCTGTCCTTATCAACGGGCTTTTCATAGGTCAACTGGCTTTATAATAGAGGAAAAACACAAGTCTATCAATCGTGTTCTGTCTAACTTTGTTGTACACTACTAATGCACGTGTTTTCTCGTTCGGGTAATGCTCACTTTGCGCCTTTTACTAGCTTCATTCTCTTGCCGTGGCAATTTATCTTGACTGTCATGTCGCGATTGATGTTTCTTCAGCTGCTGAAATGGCGCCTCTGAATTGGCGGATTACTCAGCACAAGAAGTGTATTCGACGATGCGATTTATTTTCCCCAACTTGCACTTTAACTTCCAAATGTGACTCACTGTACGTTTCAGCGGTTGCATGGAGAGCACATCAGACCGCAGTCGATAGACATGCTTTGGAGCAGGCGAGCAAGTGGTCCACTTGTCTGTGTCCCCGAATCACTCTCTAATCACATAATTGCCCTTTTCGTCAAATATTTACATTGCCAAATAGTCTTGGTTGTCTGTCTTGGTGGCGCCTGTGTGTAGGCACTTGCTGTAAGCAGTCCTACTGAGTGATGTTCCTCTAGTGCCACATGTTATGCAAGTGCTTCTGAACTGCTCTGCCGCCGGTGCTGCCCTTCCTCTCCGAAGCACATCTATGGTCTTCATTGTCTTTTGGCACTTTCTGTGCTGTACGCTGAGACCCGTCGGTGTCGGCGAACATCTGCCGTCGCCGCCGATGCCAGTGCCACTCTCTGTCTGTCTCTCTTTCCTCCTATCCACCACCATTTTTCTCAGTTGTGTGTGTGTGTGTTTTGAATCGATCGTCGACCATCATCGATCAGGGGCGCTCAATAGCCACTAATCTCGTTAGCGGTCGCTTGGAACCTGTCTTATTCTCATTAGGCAAGCTAAATATAACTCTATTTGTGGTCGAATGTGTGTGTGTGCACTCTTCAAAGTGTGTCTATCGACAGATGAACTGAACTAAGCAACACACTCACTGTGGTCTATCGCCGTTTGCATGCAAATAGAGCAGTTCACTACCGTCCAGACGACTTCAAAAAAAGAGTGCTCCGGCTCGTTCAGATCAATTGTTGCATGCGACAAGCTTGTCTCGCTGTTTAGGTGGTAGCACTAGGTGGCTTCTACTTGGGCATTCGCACTGTACTCTGAATGGACGCTTTTGTCGCAGACACAACGTCGCTTTCTTGTAATAGCCTTTCTTTTTGTGCTTTCCTAATTACACCTGAATAATTGGACCTATTGCGCTATTTTCAGCCCACTGCCGTCCGTGGAGATGAAGCAGTTTGAAACACGGCAGTGTGAGCATGTCCTTTGTACGGCACCCATGTGTCCTCTCATTTGCCTAGTGAACTTGCTTTTGCCATTTATGGACGGAGATCATGGCCTTTTCAGTGAGTGCATTTTATTATGTCTGCACATCTGCATTTACGTCAAGCTATGTTGTTGATTTGTTGTGATGCAGACTCAACTTTTAAATAAGCCAGTGATTATTTAAAAAAAGTATTAAACATTGTCAATTGAACTGATGCAGCATTTGGGTAATTTTGTTTTCTGATTTTCTAAATTAGACAATACTTGGCCATAAGAAAAGAGTATTTTTTTGTCAAGTTCTATTGCACTAAATCTAGTGAAAATCAAAACTTCTGACCATTCAAATTACGTAAAAATAGTATTTGCTGGGATGATGCGTTCAGCAAAACAGTCTAATCTAAAATTGCATGAAGCAGAAAATGCACTTAAACTATTTGTCAAGACGATAATATCTATTCTTATGATAAGTTGTCATATCACCCTTTGGGAAGAGTATTTTGATCTTTTTAAAAACAACTGTAGACATTCAAGTGTTGCCAAGATTTAAAATTTTAGTTTTAAGTGTTTTTATAAGAAGTTTTTATTAATATTTTTTTTGCAAACACTAGAACTATAGGGAACATCTCAACTCTTTAATTACAATTTTGTGTTTGTACGTTGACACACACACATTAAAGGACTGCATCGGAATACTATTTTGGATCATTAAATGTTTCACATAAAATTTATGTCTCTGCTTTCTTGAGCAGCCAAATTGTTCTTTTCCGTTGACGTATGTTGGTTTTTTACTTCTGTACAGCACCAAACTTCTTGTTTGTTTTATCGTTTTGGGCCATTTCAGTTGTTATTGTTATTGAGTTTTATTAATAATACTATTAGTGCACGGTCAGTACTCCCTTGATCGGCACGTTTGCAGTGACAAAGACGATTTTGCTGTACTGTCTTTACTGCTCTGTGTGTATGTACCGGAGGAAATGCACCGTAGAGTGAATGCCTATCGACATTTGCACTGCTCACCTTAGCAAAAAGAATCGTTTTTTGTTTTTTCTCGAAAGACGACATACAAACGGCATTACTCAGACCAGAAGAACTCTTGTTTTGTTCCTCCGTCTACAAGACACAAGCCATAGGAAAAAAGTATTTTTGTACATGAAGACATGCGCCATGTTTTAGCGGATCTGTGTCAGGCAATTAGCAGTAGCAGTAGCTGCATCAGTAGCAGCACTTCACTGATTGCTTGTGAATTGTTCTATGCAGTACATGGTGGCCATGGTCCTTTTTTCTCCTTTTGCATTTCTCTTGGCCCCTTTACCGGCCTTTGAAGTGTGGCGGTCAGGGGAGCAACGGGTAAGGCGTCAATTCCTCTGATTGTGCCTGAAAATTGTGGCAGTTTCAGATGTGGCTCATTGTTGTTTTCTGGCACTCTTTCGCCTGCTAGCGATATATGAAGTAGCAGCACCCGATCCCGGCAGAATGCTTCTTCTATCTCTGTACGTGTGTGAGGGGAGAAGGGGGCAGAATTGGCGCGGTATATCATTCGGCGAGAGAGAGGAGAGGAGAGGGAAACAGTTCTTGACGGTGGGCTGCCTTCTCTTGTCTAGCCTAGCTACAAACAATATTAGCATTCGCTGATTGAATCGCCTGCGCCGTTGACGTCATCGTGGCAACCCAACTCGGGAATGGAGCAGTATGTGCGCTTTCCTTCATTCACGAGCATGTTCGCCCCTGGTACACTGTGTTACTCTGTCGACTGTCGCCTGCAACGTTACTCGGTCCGGCACAAATGTCACGGAGGAGAGGAAGAGGAGGAGGACTGTGTGTCTGTGTCAGTGTCGGTCTGTGCGGTGCCGGGCTTGACAGCGGCGTTGATAAGTGCTGATGCGTCTCTCTCTCTCTCTCTCTCTCTCTCTCTCTCTCTCTCTCTCTCTCT
>JAALOO010000521.1_pt1 | contig 33875 bp, 39 predicted proteins | sample 7257641 | NCBI WGS metagenome assembly JAALOO01 (sample SAMN14085613, study PRJNA598686) | mite metagenome | biome: ENVO:01001000; feature: ENVO:01001002; material: ENVO:01001226; isolation source: single female mite from University of Michigan culture on fish food culture... ...
ATAGAGAATACATTACGCCGCATGGGGACGCGCCGATCGCCTTGTCTTGCCTTAAAGGGCGTCCACTCGTCGCTGAGCTCCAGACCGCTGGGCAGGATGAAGCGCCACTGGGTCCACTCTCCTCCGATGTACTCCTCAAAATAGGTCTTTAGCCAGCCAAAAGTCAGGTGGGCGGGAAAGGAAACGTAGTCGACTTTCCAGTAGAGCTGGTCTGGCCAGAAAATGCCCACCTGCACCATGAACATGTATGGTTCGCCCGGAATCAGCCAGTGTCGCTCTAAGTAGGTGGCCATACCAGATCTCATATTTCAATCTTTTAAATAAAACCAATAACGGGTATAAATTGAAATCAAACATAGCTTATCAAAATGATTGAAAGATGTAGGGAGTTGCAAACACCTACCTGTTGAGCTGTTGTACGGGACTTTAGTGTCGCAGTAATAAATTTTTTAGTGTACGGGAGTTGGTGAACTGGTGCACCAACAGATACGTGCGTAGATGCTGTGCCGCCATCAAGTGTAGATGAATGGGAGTACTTTCTATGCAAATTAACACTGGTATTTTTTCTTCTTTTTCACGGCAGGAATCTTCTCCAGTTTTCTCTAGTCACATTTTGATGCTTTATTAAAACTTTGAAAAAGATTGATCACCATCTCTCTATACATCATCAGTTTCCTCATCATCATCTTGCGCTCTCCTCTCACAAACGCACATTCCACTTCTGTCATTCTCCTTGTTTAGTGAACTTCTTTTTTATTTTTTGTTTTTGTTTTTTAAATTTCATTATTTTTCAATAAAAACTGTTTTATTTATTGCATTGTATTTTTTTGGGTGGCAATAACTGTCAAATTGCGTTTAGTTAACTGTTGCTTAAAACTCGTAAAAGATTACATCAAGGAAAAGGCTCAGATTACCTTGATTACTTTTGTATTAAACAAAACAAAACATTCAGGACATCTTCATTGTCAAGCACTTTTAGTAGCACTTTCTTCCTGATGGCAATCTATAAATTGTGCAGAGGTTTAGTGCTCTACCACAGTGAGATCATCCAGTCATTCATTCATTTGTTTTGTCTGCACTAAAGCACTACTTTCAGGTATTTTAGCACTTTCCATTGTCCCCTTCCAATCCTGCCTAATCTGCCATCGATTTCACCAGTTTCTGTGGGTATTGCCACTGCAGCACTGCAACAACTACTGTTCAAGTTCAAGTTCTCCGATGTAGGTCAGGCTTACTTTTCTCAAATAGCCCTCTCTGAACAAACAAACAACTCTGGTGAACAAAGTCTTAGCAGTAGGTCATCAGATCAAGTAAAGACCAAAGAAGAAGAAGAGGACTGAAGGGAAAGAAAGGGATTGCTTTGTCTGTCACTTTCTCGTTTTTTTGCTGCCTTTTTACGCACATACTGTTTTCCAAAAGTGCAATCATTTGGTGAACTAACCGCCGAAAGTGATGAACAGCATTTGGTGTTTTTGCACCTCTTTTAGTTTGCGTTACTTCAGATTTTGTATTCCAGTGATTTAATCAGCACTTTCAGCACAACAACAACAACAAATAAAAGATGATCTCACTCTTCCTACTCATCCTTTTCCTTCTTCTTCTCACCGTTTATGGCCTCCACCGGTACACCGTTTACCGCCGCCAGGTGGACACGATTGCCGGTCCACCGGTGGGCTCACTTCTTCTGGGCAACCTGGGCCTCTTTATCAAGCCACCTCGAATGCACATTCGCCAGTTTCTCGTCAGTAAGTTTTCTTTCTTTGCTGCCAGCAACGAAAAAGGTCCATTGATAAGTCACCGTTGATGACATTTGTTGAATAGAGATGTACAGCCTGCTTCTCAGCCTGTGCGAGCAGTACCGCAAGGAGGGCGCCTTCCGCCTCTGGGTCGGCCCACTTCACTCGATCTTCATTCTGACCAATGCAGAGAGCGTCGAGCGGCTGCTCAGCTCGCCGGTCAACCTTGATAAGGGTCACGAGTACCGCTTTCTCGCTCCCTGGCTCGGTGATGGTCTCCTCCTAGCGTGAGTTAAAGTTTTTTTTAACCTTTTTTCCTTTTCTAAAATACATTTTGCTTTTCCTCAGAGACGCCAAAGTCTGGCGCACCCGTCGCAAGCTGCTGACGCCGGCGTTTCACTTTAAAATACTGGAGAACTTTATTCCCATCTTCTCACGGCACACCGATCTGCTGCTGAGCAAAATTGCCGCCGCCGTGTCGCCGGAAACGGGCACTGCCGCCATTGAGGACATTCGCCCGCTAATGGAGGACCTGACGCTGGACATCGTCAATGGTCAGTTATCTTTGGAACACCACTAATTTTGCAGCAATTAATTTCATATTTTTATCAATTTAGAAACCTCCATGGGCGTGGACCACGAGAAGGTTGGCAGCAACAGTCAGAGCAACGAGTCGTACCGTGTGTCAATGAAACGGGCCTTCCGCCGTGCCGTGCATCGAGTGAGCAATCCACTTTACTGGCTGGACTTTATTTACAAACGCACCGAGCAGGGGAAGAAGTTCTACTACAATGTCAAGGGAATGATGAGCTACGTTGATAGGGTCAGGAAAAGAACATTTCTATTATCAGATGCTAACGCTCCTCTCTTTCTAATCAGATCATCGACAAGAAAATGAACGAGTTCAGGGAGAAGCAACAGCAGCAGCAAACAACAGAGTCTGATAACAACAACAACAATAGCAATAATAGCAAAAAACGAGAAACTATCTTTCTGGACATTCTTATGGAGAAGTACTTCACCGAACCGGGCTCTATCAGCCCAGAAAATATGCGTTCTGAGGTGAACACCTTCATCCTTGGCGGACACGACACGACGGCCAATGCCACCATTTTCTCGCTGCTGCTCATTGGCCAACATCCTGAAGTTGGGCGGAAAATCCTCGAAGAACTGGAAGAGGCCGGTCTTCTCCTTCAGAACAGTCAAAGTTTACCCATTGAAATTGAGGCTTTGAAGCGGCTCCGCTACCTCGAGGCGACCATCAAAGAGACACTTCGACTTTACCCGAGCGTTCAAGTGATCGCCCGACGGCTGGTGGAGGAGCTGACGTTGCCTGACGGAAAACAGATTCCGGCAGGTAGTACCGTTTACGTGCCCATCCTCTCACTTCATCTCGATGCCAGCGTCTTCCCCGATCCAAACTCCTTCATCCCGGAACGATTTCTTTCCTCTTCTTCTCACTCAGAAGGAACCTCTACCGCCGCCAAAAACCCCTACGCCTTTATACCCTTCTCTGCGGGGGCCCGCTCGTGCATTGGTTAGTAACATTGCTTTTTTTTGTTTGAAAAGTACCTAAAACTTTAGTTTCTTTTCCCAGGCCAAAAGTACGCCATGCTGGAGCTCAAGTTTGTCCTGGCGTCCATCTTTCGCCGGTATCGCGTCACCAGCCACACTCGCCCGACAGAGGTCATCAAAGAGCTGATGCCGGTCATCAAGCCGCTCAACAGCATTAGGGTGGACTTTCAGTTGCTGCATCATCCTCAGTCGACCTCTTCATCCTCACCACCATCATCAGAGTAGAAGTGTTTAATCATTTTGTTCTTCATTTATTTTGCCAAAACTGTTTTACCGGGTTAATCAATAAAGACCAGTGCCTCTTGAAGTGGCATCGACACACTACTGAACAGATTACGCTTTATTGCGTCAACACATGAGCAACACTTGAAACAAGAAGTAAGGCTGGTAAAATTAATGTTTGAATACATTGGTGATAGTGATGCTAAATGCTAAACGCTGTGACATTTGGCCACTGGTGATCGCTTGCTAGTGGATGACAATAGCTGCTCAGGAGAAGAGTGCGTTTGAATTGGCCTAAATCAAAACGAAACCTAAATCCCTCGTTGTGATCAGACTGGCAACTGCTCAACACATCATGTTAGCTCATCAACTGCTTGTTCGAATGTTCGAACTTCGTGCCGTGTCAATGAGTGGGCTTATGGGTAAAAAGCCAAAGCGATGACGATGACTTTTACTTTCTTTCTTGATTGACCAATTGTTTTGTCCAAACCAATCTTCAAGTTTATCAACTTCTTTTGCCTGGCAAACATGGCCATCATCGATCTGAGCGCGTACTTTTACTCGATGCTGGACACCCTGAAGAGCTTCTTCTTTTACCACCATGCTCAGTGTCCTCATAACATTGCAAAGCGTAAGCAATAGATAAAACCAATCAACTCTAATCTTCTTTTTTTGCTAGCAGCTGTTGTGGACATTGAATCGGCCCAGATGAAGTCAGTGGACATCTTTGCCGTACCTTCCAAGCGTCTTTTGGAACAGGAAAAAGAAGAGGAGGAGCAAACGTCAAGTTTTGACGACCAGGAAAAGCACATTTATGTGGAGGAAAAAGAAGAAAGCGAGGAGGAGGAGGGCGATGGTGATGATGAGGAGGAGTTCGAAGATGATGAAGAAGAAGTGGAGAGTAAGGAGGCAGAGGGGGAGATCATCAACTTTGCTGACGTGAACATGGACAGCATCGCTGATCATGGTGAAGGGGAGAAGTACCGCGATGAGGTGATCATCATGTCTTTCTCCACCAACAGCAACAACTCTGAAGGTTCGGCCAGCAGCGAGTCATCAGAGGAGGAGGATGAGGAGGAGTACAGTGACAGCGAAGAGGAGGACAGCACCTCCGTCTCCTCACTTCAGCTCAGCCACTCGCCGTTGCCGCCTTCATCTGCTGTTGGCGGCCTTTTCGGACGTGTCCTGTCGTTGCTCGGCGGCACCGCCCCAAAATACCACGACATTGACCACGTGGCATTGGTCAAGTACAACAAGAATGGAAAGCTGAATCTCGTCTAATCTGGGCGCGCCCAGCTAGGGCCAACACACAATGTGCATTTTCTTCCTTCTGCTCTTTCACTGCCTTTTTTGCACTGCACTTTTCCTCTCAAAGTTGCCGCACTACTGTTTAATACTTTTGTGGCTTTTATTAAATCATTTGTTTTACTAATAGTTTTGATCATCGGCAGACAAACTCCACTAAACGTCTTCTTCTACTGCTGCCGTTTCCGTTGCGAGCCAGTAGACCACCACCTCCCTCTTTACCACTTTACTCCTTTCCCTTCTCAGTCATCTTGGTCGTCTTCGGCTGATCAGCAGCACTCTTCTCCACCTTGGAGGCCACACTGAGCACGCTGCCTCCGCTCTTCTCCGTCTTCTCGATGCTGGCCATTTTGCTAGAGCCAGCACTGTCCAGAGTGGATGACTTTGAAGTAGAGTTCTCCTGATGCGTACTTCTGCCACCATCATCAATGGCGACCACCTTGATGCCGGCTGGAAGCTTTGCCTTCACCTTCACCCGAACCGACCGCCGCACCGTCGGAGCATTGTCCGACATGGCGGGCAATACCGTTGAGGGCAGCTTATCAGACCGCTTTTCCACAGCTGCTGGCAGAATTGGTCCTTTGACAGGCTCTACTTGGGAACTTGGTTTACTGGCTGTAGCAGCAGCTGCCACCGACTTCATTTCAGGTAACTGAAGTTTTGGCTTCTCTTTTGTCGACTTGGCTGAAGCAGCTGAAGAAGCTGGAGAGGGCAACGTGGCCGCCACCTTGACGCCCACCGCCAGTCTCGTCGACTCGGGCAGTTGTGGAAGTTTGGCGCTGTCCGTGCTTTGTCTTGAGGAGTTGCTGGTGTTCTCCGAGAAAAAGCTGCGCGAAGAGTCGGAGCTGCTCATTGACCCATCTGACTTCAGACTCTTCTCGCCTGGTCGTCCACCTGATGAGCCAAAAATGGAGGGTAATTGGGATGAGGGAGATGCTTCGGTCGTTGTCTTTGATTTTGGTGGTGGTGGGCGAAGAGAGATCGGTCTTGATGCTTTCGGCTGTTCAGCCAGAGATGAAGGTGGTGGTGGAGGTGGCAACAGACCACCATTACCACCAGTTTTCTTTTTTCTAGAGCTCTTTTTGAGCACCTGCGTTTTTGACAGCAGTGGACTGGCGGACTGCGAGGACAAAGGCTGGGACAGCTGTTGGGTAATCAAAATTGGCGCTGGACTTTTGGAAAAAGTAGCCGGAGTGGCTGGAACAGGAGTTTTGCTAACGGTGGTGGTGGCAGTCACCGCAATCATTTTAGGCGGTTTGGATTGAGGAGTTCGAGGCTTTTTAGCTTTGCCTGGTGAAACTTTCTTTGGCAGTGCACTGGCAGGACCACTTTCAATTGGTGGTGGTGGAGGTGGCAAAGTTGTCACCAGAACAAGTGCTGGTTGCTGGGTTGATGGTGCTGGCGATGGTGGCGGTGGAGGATTAAGTGGTGCTGGAGGTGGTGGAGGAGGTGGCTGCGTTGATGAAATGGCCAACAGTTGAGACGGCGCCATTACCGTTTTAGGGTTCGCAATTTTAGGCTTGCTGGCACTACTGCCACTCGAAGTGGAGTCCACATCATCAGCTGTTTCACTGGAACCCGATGATTCCTCTGTTTTGAGATGCATTTTCTTCTTCTTCCTTATGCCACTGCTCTTCTTCTTCTCCTTCAGTGACCACTTTTTGCCACTTTTTGCCTTGATGCCTCCATCACCACTGCTGTTGCCGCTGTCACTCAGCTGTCCAGATGGTTTCTTCAGTTCAGCCCAGGTAAAAGTGTGCATTGATTGACTATTAAACTCTACTGCCTTCTGTTTCTTCATATTTGAGCACAAACATCCGCACATTGTGTGTTGAGTTGCTGAGATTTGGAAGTGCTGTGAGTCTGCATTGCTGCGATAAAGAGTTTTAAGTGGTGAAACGTTAAAGTAGACAACAATAAGTTTGAAAAGTCGAACATTTGGTTGAAAAACGGACAGGGTAGTAATATTTTGCATTGTACTTGACAAGTACTACTTATCAAAATGAGGCTTTGTGAATTTTTTACCCAAACGATAAAATAAAATAGCTGTCTAGTCTGACATTGATATCCATCGACTAGTATTCAAATTGAGTTATCAAAAACAGGCGAGTTGTTACGTTTTTGACAGTGTGCCTTGACTGATAAATCGGAAAGTATAAACTATTGGCGGATATGACCGAAAAGTAATGATTAGATAAAAATAAAAGCGCAAGCTGACATGTTTATCGTTCAAAACACTTTATGGTAAACACTCTTCTACATTGAAATCAACCGAACAAAACTGAACTTTTTTTTATTCAAACGCCGAAGCCTTTTAGGTAAAAAGTAAAATGTTTTTTGAAGAACGTAAGTACAACCAATACAAGCAAACCATTTTTTTAAAACTACTCAATTGCTGTTCCTCCTTTCTGTCTTTGGGTCAGCTTTTTAACAGTGCAGTTTTGCGTACAATGTCTGTCGATGTTTGCTTTTGTTTTGAACTGCTACTTCACGTCCAACCAACGCAATGTGAAATTATGACCCACAACAAAATGAAGTTTAATTGTCGCGCACTGTTGAATTTTCCCTGAGAGGGACATCAGCGGTGATCATGAATGGTTGACGTATTTGAGGAAGTACTGCTCGGACTTGGTTTGTAAGTTTACTGTCGTGAGCACTTCACCACCTGAAACAATATTGCCAATATCATTAGTAGCGTAGACAATCAGCGATAGAGTTACACATATTTCGATTGACCGGTTAGGGTTTGAGTAAAAAATCACTGTTGCTGCTGCATTGTACTGTCTTCCACCTTGTCATTATTTCTGTTGAGGTACACTACCTTTTGGGTGCTCTAATAAAGGCGGTATTATTACTTTTTACGTCGATTTAGATACATCTTTATTTTTATGTCATTTTTATCCTCGTTTGCGTCTGTCTATTTATATTGTCAGTTGTGGCCAAGTGAACTGGCTCACTGAGGTTGCTAACTGGTAATGGAAGTTTGAATTTGGTGATTTTTTTTTCTGTACAAGCGACCAATTTTTTGTGCGACCTTGAACTTTGTTACAGTACAAGAGTAAGTAGGTGCTTATTCTTTTTTTGTGTAAAAACATCAACTTCTTTTTAAAATTTTAAAAAAAATTTGAATTTTTATTTTTGCAATTGTTTTATTTGTAAAATAAATTCCTTCTTTTTTTTCACTCAATTAGTGACAACCTCTAGGTACACCTTAGAGGAGTCCATTCGTGAGAGCAAAATATGCATCGAAAAGCTGCTCGACAACAGATTCAATGAGGCCATTGAGTTGAGGTAACTTTCTAGTTATCGTTTTTTACATTTTAAAAAAATTGTAAATTGTAGTGGAAAGTACGCCCACGAGAGCATGTACCACTCTCATGGTCACTCCATATTGCTCTGGCTCAAGGCTTACCTTTCTCTGGAGATGCCGGAAATCGAAATCGCCCAGAAGTCATCAGCGCAAACGCTGGCGCTCTGCGAAGCCATTCGACCTCAGAACTTTCGTGATAACTTCATCGTGAAGCTTTTTATAAAACCAAGCTATGAAGAGTTTTCCGATGGTAAGGATGCTTGATTTTTACTTTTACGAAAAAAGTAACACTTTTCACTTAGAGGAAATACACGCCGAGCTAATTCGCACTGAGCAGATCGTCTTTGGCAGTATGCTGGAGTTTTTCGTTGAGCCCAGTCTTTTTGGGCTTGTCAAGATTTCCGTTCGTTTACGAAATAGTTACCTCATTTACAAGTGAGCTTCAAGAAGGCATAATGAGTTATCGTTTTGACAATTTACTATTTTTCTTCCAAACAGAGCCTTTTCCAAAATCTTCGACACAAAAGAGTGGTCGAGCACAATGTCACTGGAAGAGTTCAAGTCGGCCGTCAAATTGGGCCTGGGCGTCTACAACCTAATGTTCTCCACACTGCCCGAGAAGGTGCTCACCCTGCTGTCAGTGGTCGGCTACAAGGGCAGCCGCTACGAGGGCCTGAAGATGCTCAACGAGTCGGCCCTGGCGGACACACTGCACTCCTTCAGCTCAAAGATGGTCGTCGGCGCGTTTGAGTGCTTCATCGAGCAGGCCTTCAACGTGTACGCCACCAAGGCGCCAACGATAGAGAAGCACATTCAGACGGGACTGAAAATCAATGACCAGTGTATCTGGTTTCTCATCTTCAAAGGCCGTCTCAGGCTGATTGAAAAGGACGTGGAGGGGGCGTTGCAGGCGTACCAGGGCACGCTAGAGCTGACGGTTGATGTGAAGCAGATGGCCAACCTGTACATCTGGGAAATTATGTGGTGTCAAAGGTTGGTGATTTTAAGTAGGCTCTTTAAGGTTTCACTTTCACTTACATCTTCTTTGCCATAGTCTTCTCGGCAACTGGGAAAAGGCTCACGAGTTTGCCAGCCAGTTGCGCCAAAATTGCAACTGGTCCCTGCCCACATTCTACTACATGGAAGCGGCCTTTCTCTACATGCACTACGAGCAGTTGCTCTTTGAAGGAAAGGATGACTTCTACAGCTCAAAAACGGCGAATAAAATGCGACAGCAGGTGAAGGCGTTGTTGAGGTTAGTCAGATTGATGACAGCTGACATTCTTTTGACTAACTATAACATTTTTCTACTGCTGTCAGTGAAGTGCCAGTTCATGTAAAGGTAAGTTGTAGAAGAGTTGGTGCTCAAATTGTAAACAATTGCTGATTGCCGTACATTGATCAGCGATACGCTGGAAGGCGGATACCAATAGAAAAGTGCGTCTGTGAAAAGGTAGAGCAGTTCAATGAGGATGGAATACTGGTAGTACCAGGATATGTAAGTTATTTAAGGATTGAAAAAGTGCAAGCACATTCACATACATTTTTTCAACTAACCTTTAGGAGCTGCTGCTTGCGTGGAACATTTTCATCTTTATTGAGGGTCAGAAGCACCTTATTGATCCTATACTGAATCACCTGGAGCAGTGCCAAAACCACCATCAATTCGGAAAAAGTAAGCAAGTGGCAAGGAAAAGTCACTTCATCAGTAATCAGAAATTGTTTTTTGCAGGCAGTGAATACTATCTACAAATCTGTCTGCTGAAGGGCGTCTGCTATCGATGTCTGGGCGAGTACTCTTTGGCTGAAGCGGAGCTCTTTAAAGTCGTGGAAAGGTGAGGAAATTCTGTAAAGAAGACATTTTAGACTATTGAAAAAATGTTACCTTTGACTAGATTCGAGTACATCAAGCGAGACAAGCACCTGTCCCCGATGACCGCCCTGGAGCTGGCCATTGTGAAAATGTACCAGCACCGATGGGGCGAGGCACGTCACTGGTTCAACCGAACGAAAAGCGACTTTCCCAGCTACGCGCTGGAGCTGCTGGTTCAAATGCGAGTGCACAGATCACTGAAGGCAATGAGGGCCATGATGAGGCAGTTTCAGGTGCCCATTGAGTAGAATGATGTGGTGGTGATGGTGGTGATGGTGATGCAAATAAAGTTGGTACTGTACAAATCGACCTTTTCCGGCTCTGTATTTCGTTTGTGGCAGTAAACAAAAGCCTTCACATGATAAACTCATCAGATAAACAGCGATCAGCTGCTGCAGCAGAAGGGCTGACAGCTGTTGGCCGAAATGTGAACCACACATTAGCAAACCTTTGAAGCACAAGCACAATTATCACTGCACTGATTTACACACGGGCACTTGAACTTAGCGCAATGTTTGCTTTGCGCTCACTATGGCTTCCAAGTGGCCATCATCATCTTCGTCCACATCTGCCACCGTCAAGTGCTTCTTCACTGCTGCTTCTTCGGGAAGAGGAGGATCGAATTGCCCAACAACAACTTCCACAAGTTCGGAGGCGTCTTTCATCAACTCAGCTCAGAACGACGTGTCCATTAGCATCGGCGAGCTGTCGAGCACACTGTCGGAAAGTGGAAAAACCTCAAGTGACCACAGCGCTGGACCGATTGACTTTGATCGACACGCGTTTGATCGCCCCTACAGCATTGAAGTGGCCAAAAGTTACTTCGTTCTAGGCGTTAGCCTTTGGGTGATGTTCATCCTACTCATTTACGTTTTTAAGTTTTTGAGTGATTTGAAAGACAGCTGAAAATGCATCATCATCGACAAGTGATCTCCAAGTTAACCAAAACAACTAACTATAAACTCTTATCTCTCAAGACAAATTATCTAAGTTTATTTACAATTTTTACTTATGCCAAAGAGTAAAAAGTGTCTCCGATCTTTTTACATGAACTAATTATCAACAATAAAAAATGTGATACTTTTTCAAAAGTTCTATATTTTCCAAAATAGTATTTAGTAGATTGCCCTTTTTTCACCATTATTCGTCAGCCACTTTCACCTTGTGGCTCATCAATCATGTTCTTTCCATTTTTGCTACTACTTGAACTTTACCTAACGAATCAAGCCGCTGCTCCACCACTTTCAGTGCCTTTGAAAAGAGACAACCACCATCAACCAGTGGCCAGTGTTCGCCAGTCATCAAAACCACTTCAAAATCGCCTACTTCTTTTCCACCGCTTGAAACGATCAGTCGCATCATCAGATGATGAAGACTCTAATTATGGTAATGACGATGAAGATGAGCGCGACGATCTCAGCAACTGGAGCTTCATGACAAAGGACAGGCTCCTGAAGAATAAAGACGTTGAAACGGAATCGCTGGAAGGCGAAAGGTCGCTTTACAGTGTGCTGCGCTCAGCCGCACGGGACTACAATGATCTGGGCAGCACCTTCAGTGGCTTCTTCATGAACTCCGCCTCGAAGCACGCCCTCATGAATCGGGTGACCAGGCAGAAGGCGGACAAGTACATGGCACAGCTGGTCGAGAAGAGACAGGCGGAGCTGGCTAATCAGACGATTGGACCTTCAGGTGCGCCACCACGTCCACCGGTCACTGATGTCGCTTTTAGCGTCTCCACGCGCAACCTCTCTGAAGTGATCATTCTGCTGCTCTCCTTTGTCCTGCTGCTCGTCTACACCACCGCCTACTGGCTCTTCTTCAGGTGGAAAGGAGGTGATAATGATTCCAGAAAAAGAAAGCTAAAGCTGAGAGACCTTCTGAAGGGCAAAAACATTGTCCTGATTAAGGAAGAGGAGGAGAAAAGGAGGAGGGTAAAGAGAAGACGGAGAAAAGTTGGCAAAAAGAGAAAAGGGAGATGAGTGCTTGTAAACCTGTGTGTTAGGATTAGTAAAGAAAAATAAAAATCATTGCTGCTTTCACAAAAACCGGGTTGATCACAGAGAAGGGGCAGTCTTTCTAAGTGGCCTGAGGTTTTGTCGGGAAGTGGTTTTTCCCCAAGAGAGCCTTTTCACACTTGTGCACTAGCTACGGAAGAAACACACGTTGGATTTCACTTGTGTTTTGGCCGTTGCGGAGTTTCTCACCTTTCTATTGCCTCACTAGTGCTCAGTCTATCCACACAAACTTGCTTCATCACCACCAGAATGTCTCTATCCAAACTTTCGCAACCTCTTCCGGAGTTGTGTCTTCTGGCGACCTTTAGCCAGCTGAGCTTATGGGACAGAATTAGTGCTCGGAAAGTCTGTCCCGAGTGGCACCGCCTAGTTGGAGAAGTCAATCGACGTATTTCATCACTTGTCATTGCATTTAATGTCGCGCACTTGAAGCACATCGCCAATCAAGTCAATGGTTTATCGATTGCATCGGAACTCAGTGTTGAACTGCTGACAGCAAACGATGGTTCGCCACTGTACCCAGTTCATCGCGCACCCAATTGCTTGCACTTCTCCTTTAAAAAACTAAAAAGTTTACCCACAGCGCAGCAAATCATTTCTTTGTTTCCAGAAGTCACCGATCTCGCTTTTTTGGGCTGGAACATCGATAGAGGCTCATCTCTGGACGCGGATATTGACCAGACAACTGAACAATATCTGCTAGAAATGCTGCAGAATGAAGTGTGGCGTAGTCGGTTGACTAAGCTCAACGTGACGGGAGACTTTTCAACTGACAACGGCACTCCAAAGCTCTTTGATGCCATTAATGCTCTGCCTGCTCTGAAATACTTGACCTTAAGCGTGAACAAGATAGAAGAACTGTCAATTATGTCTCAGCTAACAGAGCTTAACTTTGGACCGTTTTCTTCTGGACCTATCGCTGACGTGACACCCTTCATACGCTCCCTTCAAAAGTATGCTGCCACTAACTCTGGTGGCCAGATTACTGTAGATCTATCTGATGGCATTGCTCTCATTCCACAACTAAGCGAACTTGATTTCAACAAGCGCAGCATTATCAGTCGTATAAGCTTTTTTCCAATCAGTTATAGACATACCAATTTGCTTTCTCTTTGTACCAACTTTTCCAACCTCACTTCACTGTCTCTTCGATTTTATTCCTCTCAATGTAGGACACTTTTTGCTGCCCTGGCAAATCTTCAACAGCTGTTTCATCTGTACATGGAGATTTGCTTTGCCGATGATGATGATGCTCCAGTTCCACCAGTGTTTGATCCTCCAAAGGAAAAATTACTTACAGTGAAGGCACTTGACTTGGATTTATCGGTGGTTTCTCATTTAGTTGATTTGCAATCGTTGAACCTGCCACTGACAATGCCCAATCTTCAGGCCATTCACTTGGATCAGGTGGATTGCCGTGAGTGTGACATTTCAAGCAGAGAAAGATCAAAACTGGACACTATTCGCTTTTGTATTCAAACACATCTACAGTATCTGCATTCCAGCACTGGTGTCCCTATTGATCGACTTAACTATAACAGTGGGATAGATTTTGGCTCTACAAAAGATTTGCTTGCTAAAAAGTAATATTTTTCTGTATGATTTTATTTTTGGACGGATTTTGTATCTTTGACTTTATCGATAAGAAAAGCATGATAAAAATAAACTTTTTTAAGTTTATTGCCTTGGTGCTAAAAACTAAACATCACTTTACTCCAATCTGGCCTCAGACATGTGTTAACTGTGCTGTCACACTTCCTTTCCTTTCTAATCTATACAACTGCAATCTCAAAATCACTCTTGGCGACAGTCACAATCTTGACATAGATGAAAACAATAAAATGCGCACAAGAAAAAGGTTTTAAAGCAGCATTGTGTGTGTAACTTTTGTGTTTGCACTTGATACTCAACTAAAACCATGACGGAAGCTCAAGAGAACGCTGAAATCGTCAATCCACTCATAGAAAGAAGTAAAAACATCAGCATTTTTCAGTCACAAACTCGCCTGGAAACTGAGAGCACATCTCAAGGTGTGGGCAATCAAAGTCAACAGGTGACAACTGCATTCAATGTTCACTACTGGCGTGGCTTGGTTCCGCGGATTTTGTTCTCAATTTTTCTCATCTTTTTTGTTGTTCTCTTTTTCACCTACTTGAGAAGATTTATTTTGGAGTTAAAGCTAAAAAATTTATAATTTTCATTGCAACTCTGTATTTTAAGCATATTCACACGCATCTTTCTAAAAAATTGTTTTTGAAGTGCCGGAAACAGAGCTTTTAAAACTGAAATGTAAAAAACACTCTTTTTTAAAAAAGCCATTTTCATGCCAAGTTAGGTTACGCTCACTTTTTCGGTTACCAACTGTACTTTGTATAAGTCAATTTAATTCTGTAGGCATGAACTACAGTCGATTGTAGTCAAAAACAATAAAATGTATATACAACTTTGGTGGATACCATTCACAGTTACTTGAGAAATGCCGCCATTGGATCTTCACTTCTCTGTCTCTTTAGGTGATACGCCTCAATCTCCTCGTTGGTGATGGGGCCCTCTTCATAGTTGGAGTGGTACGACCGTTTTCGTTCGTCCATCTGAAGAAGCTTTTCGGCATTCTTTTTGCTTTCCTCCTCCTTCTGCAGTGCCACTTTGAGCTTCTCTTGGTCAATGGAGTCATCCGCATCCTTCTCCTCTTTCTCTTTTGACTTTTTGCTTTTCTTGTCCTTCTTCTTCTTTTCCATGTGTTGCTCCAGCAATGACATGTTGTCGTGATCCTCTGGTTCATTATCTGCTTCTTGAGAAAGAAGGACATTGTTTGTCTCATTTGTCTGAGGGAAAAGTTCGTTAGATTTGACAAAATAGTTAACAAAATCAAGCCTTACCTTTTGGCCCAGTGTTCCAGTGCAGTATGAGTTGCGAATAAAGGAGTGACAGCACTTGTAGCCCCACTTGCCGGCCTTCCAGAATGAGCCCCAAACTGTGGTGTGATTGTTGATGAAGACGTCTTCCCGATACACTGACTTAATGGGCGCCCTTTTCTCGCCCTTGATAATCTTCCCCGTCCGGGAGTACTCCACGTAGTCTTCTGTCTGCGCAAAAATGAGCTCCTTTGGCGGCGCTTGCAGGTACTCCTTGCCGCCGTACTTGCTGAGGATGCTCTCTTTGATCGTCTCCTTAATGTCCTCCTTCTTCGAGTCAAACTCCTTGTTTATCAGCTCGGCCTTGGTCGGCTCTGCCTGCAGGTGCACATCGACGCCCTTGTCGGTCAGCTCCCAGGAGAACAGCTGCGCCTTGGAGACCTTCTGCGTGTCGCCGGTGTAGCGGACAAAGTTGTCGCCGGCGTACTGCAACTCCGCCGGTGTCTTTCCCGTCTCCCGGTACGGATTGTCTCGCATCGAGCGAGTCTTTGGGTCGTAGTACGCTGACTCCAGGTCGAGGTTGCGCAGGTACTTGGCGGTGTCCTCGCGGATGCGCAAGTTTCGCACTGTGATTCGCTGTTTGCTGTCCACCTTGGTGCCGGGCATGTCGATGTGATCAGCGTACTTTTCGTCTTCATCCTCGTCCGAGTCACCAGGGGCGTCGTCATTGCTGATTAGATCCTGCTGCTGCAGCTTCTCCTCTTTCAGCAGTCGCTTTGCTTCCTCCACCTTGGCGTGCTCCTCAATCACCGAGCGGTACATCATTGGATCGTAGCCATTCCATCGGTCGCGTTTCCCATCAAAGTCGTGCTGCAGCTTCGGAAGGATGAGCTCATCGGCGGCAATGTCCTCCCCACTGAACTGTGCGCCCACTTTTCGAGGCCTCTCAAGGCAGTCCTTCCTCTTGTGTGTCATTGCGCCGCAGTTTTCGCATGCACCCTTTCGAAATTTGGTAGCAGTTTTGCCTTTCTGTCCTCGAACAAAGTACTCATTTAGACTGGCAGCGGGCTTGACTTTCTCTTCTGGAGCTCGTTGATGCTTCAAGGTAGGGCCTTGTGAGCCATAGTACCACGGGGTGCTACTAATGTACTGAGGAATGTGCGGGTTGATGTCTCTGTAAAATAAAAAGTTTGAAATCGGCAAAACTTCCGAGACAAAGCACTTACTTTCCCTCTTCATCTACCTCAGCGGGCGCTGTTCCGGCCTTACGGGCCTCTTCAAGTTCTTTGGCCTTTTTGTAGTCTTCTCTACTTTGTTTTTTAGTTTCAGCCGCATCTTTACTGCGAATAATTTCCGACACTGCTTTAGATGGCGCGTTCATGCTGAGACGTTTTCTGATAGCACAGTTTTTGTTTATTTTGAAGTGTACGCAACAAAATCAGGCAAGCAAAACAAGCAGCCACGATGCTGTGGTCGGTGAGCACCGCTGCACAGCGCAATGCCGCTATCCAAAACTGCCTTTTCCAGTCCTTTGGCCAGTTCGGTCAACACCAGAAAAACACAGTGTTGAATTGAACAAGTAACGAGTTTATTAGTAACGATTGATCAACTTTTAAGGATACAAAAATAATTACAATCAAGGAAATAGAAGGGAAACGAAAATCAATTTTTGAAATAATTCTTCACAAACGCATCGATTAAAGTGTCGGTGACCGATTCCCTTTTCATATTTTTCATCTTAGACAGCGACTCCCTCTTTAACTGTCTATCTAGATCTCTTTTCCGCTTCTTCTTAGGAGGCTGCGAGTTGACCAGCTCAACAACTCTTTGCTTCACCTGCAATCGCTTCTCCAGCTTGACGGCTTCTCTAGAGGGCTTTGCGTAGTCTTCGTGATCTTGAATTTCAACTAAGGATGTGGACTTTTCGTTTTCGTCTTTGCCTTCTTCAGCTTCCAGCATTGATTGGTGAAGCTCACGAAGAGTAGAGGAATGTAGAACCGCCATTCCGCTGATTGTCTCAATGAAGTTTTTCATCGCCGGATGATCAACTCTTTCAAATGGAATGCTGGCCGCAGCAAAGCTCTCGCATAGAAGAGTATTGAACTCGTCCTTGGTCATGTTCTCCATTTGGGCTTTATGGTCATTCAGAACCTTTTCGCATTTGACATGCCACTTGCAGGTCAAGTGTTTTTGAACACCTGGGTTGGTGGAATTGAGTATCGATCGGCAAACTTTGCATAAGAGCTGACCGTTGAAAATTTTAAAGGTTTCTGGATGATTTTCGACAATCGTGGTGAGGAACGTTCCAGCGCCATATGATTTTGACTTGTACTTTAAAATGTGGTACTTCCCAGTGAGATGACGTTTGATATTGGCGCCGGACTTGCCATCAATCTCCTTATCGCAGATGACGCAGTAGAGCTGGAAAGGCTTTGACAGGTTCGGTCGCTCTTGGACCAGATAGGGAAAGAGCTTGACATATTCGCTTGGGCTTAGTCCGGGCTCAAACTTTGGGTTGCCCGGGTCCACCTTCGGATGGTAGTTCATTGTGAGCTTTACCGAGAAAAGATGAGATTGAGATTGAAGTGATTCGGATCAGGATGTTGCCAGAAGCTGGGTCGTGAGTTTGTTTGGGAAAAGCGCACTTCTGCGAGAAGCACGCCGCAGAGAAAGGCAAAAGTTGCTCCTGTTTGGAAAGCCAACTTTTTCCTTCCTTCAGCGTTGACAGCACAAGTTGTGCTGCCTGCACAACTGGCTGGCAGCAAAAGTGCACAGGCGAGGGAAAAGTTGGTTTTTCCGAGCAGGACAAACCACAGAGTGCGCATGCAAAGAGCGCACACATCGCTTTGGCCAGGGAGAAAAGAGTGCATCGTGCTGGTCAGCGCACTGTGACGAGCTCTCCGGAGAGCAGCACGCTGAAGAGGCACAACTTGCAGCGTTTTGTTCCCGACTAACTTTGCTGATTTGGCCCACCATGGACGAAGAGGGGGAAGGCGCCCAGGAGATGCCCGCGAAAAGCGAGGAAGTCATCGAGGAGGTGACCGTCGTCACCAGCTACCACCACCCCATCCACGTCCTTCAGCTGGCCGACAGTGATGATGCTGGCCAGCCCCAGCCGCAACCGCAGCCCGCGACCTGGCACTACAAGACCGGAGCGCAGTTCCCCGCCGAAGAGAAGACGCCCCGAAAGGGCTCGGTGCTGGCGGCCACGCTGGAGCGCTTTCCCATGATTGAGATCCTCTCGGTGGAGAAGAAGGGCCGAACGTACGGGGCCTACTGCCACACCTGTGACAGCAGCTACTCGCGAATTTCCGCTCGCAGCCTAAGTGACCACGTCTTCTCGTCGATGCACGAACGACGCTCGCTGGTGCCCGCCGATGCCGCCAATGTCGACCGAAAGGAGCACGCACGTCGGCAGTTGATTCTCTCCAACAAGAAGTTCGCCGACTTCATTGTGCTGCACGACGACCAGACGCTGTCCTGCAAGTACTGCAACGTGGAGCTGCAGTTTCTCAACGATAAGCTCTCCGCCCATCGGCACACGCTGAAGCACAAGATGGCCGCCGGCCAGAGGTCCATCGACCTGACCGAGGGGGAGCGCCTCGCTAAGATCCAGGCGTTGATGCGCCAGTTCCCCGACGTCGTCGGCATGGTCACTGACATGGACGTGCACGTCAATGAGGAGTACTTTGAGCACTACAAAGCTCGCGAGCAGATCACCCTCCAGTTGAATGATATATTCTGCAAGATCTGCCGAAGAAAGTTCGTCCGGACGGATCCGAATGGCTATCGCGATGCCATTCGCGATCACCTGAAGACCAAGCAACACAAGCGAGCCCTGGAGAGCCTCCAAGCGCAGGCTGATGGAGATGGAGATGGGTCAAAGGTGAAGCCGGCAAAGCTGCCGCCCAAGAAGATCAGCACCTATCGGCACGATCCGGAGGACCTGAAGGAGGCTGCCCGAGCTCTGATTCAGGCTAAGATGACTCCATCCCAGTGCGACCGCTCCAGTGGCCGGGTCATACAGGCCGTCGTGCGCCGGCAAATCTCATCCAGTTCAATCGTCAAAGGACTACAGCTTCTAGGCGCTGGTAAGTGTGGATGTGCCAACTTTAAATGATCCTGTTTTAACAATTTTCTTTACTCAGACTACCCTCGCAACAAGTCCAGCGCAAAGAAAAAGAAGAAGACTCACATAAAACCTAAATCATCACCTCCTCCTCCTCCTCCTGCGCCTACCACCTCGTGGCAAATTGTTCAACAATAAAAAACTTTATGAAATCAATATAGATGTTGAATTTATTGGCGTGGAAAATACTCCAACAGCAATTTTTTAGTAAGCAGCGCCTGGCTGTCGTTTTTCTGCAATTAGAAACAGATAAGTAAAATTCAAACCGATGCAAACACCTTGTGAAAACTCACCTTCGTTAAGAAGTTGAAATCCTCTCTTCAGTGCTGGGGTGGACACTCTTCGGTGGACGATTGCCTGAGTGACCTTCCGAAGGCCTTTGTCGCACTGTGAAACGGGCAGCTTCGCCTCGGCAAAAACACGGGCCAGCTCCTTCAGGTCCTCGTCGTCGTGTTTGAAGGTGGAGATCTTTCGCAGAGGCATCTTCACCGGCCTCTTCTTTTGGCTTTCAATCGCTGCGTTTCGTGCTTGAGCTTCCACCTCTTTGCGGTGACGGGCAGATCTCAGGTGGCTCTTAATGGCACTGCGGTACCGTCCACCGGTGCTGGTTATCTTTTGATAGCAAATCTTGCAAAAAATATCATCCGCTTTGAGGGTGGTCTCCTCGGGCAGCTTGTGCTGCTCGAACAAGGATTCATTGACCTGTCGGTCAGTTTCCGTCACTGTGCTCACAACGTCGGCAAACTCGCGGACCACCGCCTGGCGAAGCTTCGCCAGACGGACTTTATCTTGAGGACAGTCAACTCCTGCAGCGTTCTGGTGCCTCAGTGTTCGGCGATGAGAGATGAGCTTGTTGCTTTGAAAGGGCAGTTGAACTAAGCAGAACTTGCAGGTCAGTGTTTGGTCGACTTCGTTGTAAATGACAAAGTCGCTGTACTTTTTCAAGTACACCTGTCGACGGATGATCTCCTTGGCGTCACTATCTGGCGGCACACTGGCCCGTTGAATGTGCTTCGTTGAGGTGAAGTGCACCTTTAAATCAGCCGCCGATATTCGAGAGTACTTTCGGTCACAGGTGAGGCAGTAAGCGTTGTAGGTCTTTCGCTTTCGGTCAACAGAAAACACCTCGAGCATGGGAAACTCCTTGAGCAGGTACGACATGCATGACCCTATCCTCGGCAGCTTCTCGCTTGCAGGGTACTGAGTCCCGCTTTTGTACGCCCAACTCACTGTCGGTTCGGGAAGTTTATTTATAAAAACCGCCTCCTCGCCGTTGGACATCTGAATGAGCATTGTTGTCGGCTGCGTCAGCGTTTCCAATGTCGGGTAAACGACAATCGGCTGTGCCAATGTAGTGGTGACAGTTTCAGGAAAGTCGACTCTCTCGAGCGTTGAATATGGTTCTGGATCCATGATCTCAGTGATGATTAGAATGGACTTCGAAAACCTACAAGAAAAAGTAATTTTCGTTAGAAAAGCAGTTTTGTTTTGCTTGCTCAGCTGTCGGTTTGACTCCCTGAGCTTGAACGAGGTGCCTGGTTAGCGTCCACCGTGCTACGCAGTGCTGCTCTCTGTAGCACTGTGAAAGTTGATCCTGACCGTCGCTCTTACTGGGAAACACGTGGCCAACTTTTGGTTTGAAAACAATCAATTTCCACCCTAGGTGCAGATAGACACGTGCTCAAGCCACGTGAGATTTCAGATCGTGCGATTTGTTTTTCTAATATTTTGATACTTTGAACTTCCGAAATCCTCCTAAATCCTCACGAAAATGGGGCGCACAAGAAAACGCGGAAAGCAGTTCATTGACATGAAGAACTCCGTCACATTTAAGCTAGTGGCTCGAAGCACTGATGACCCGCTGTTCTGTGACCCTGAAGCACCACAGTACGTTCTGGTGGAGAAAAAGTCCAAAGAGGTGATACCGATTGAACTGGACGACAACGTTGGGCCGGAGAAGAAAAAACTGGACAAAGATTCCCGGCGAGCAGAACAGGCCAAATTCGGCGTATACTTTGACGATGATTACGACTACCTGCAGCACCTGATTGACGCCGAAGACGTGCCCACGTTGAAGGGCATTGAGATTGTGTCCAAGGAAAAGATGCAAAGTGACGACCTCCCGGTCGAACTGGATGAGCTGGTAAATCCACAGCCTTCCACCAGCAAAGGCGTTGCAGCAGCAAAACAGAAACCCACTCTTATGCTACCATCATCCGTCTTTGAGTCGACTGTCCGCGAAAAGGAAGCTCTCACAAAGCGGGCCGCTCTGCCCGTTGGCCCCCAACTCGACTGGGATCCCGATGTGGTCGAGGCAATGGATGATGATTACAATTTCGATGACCCAAATAACCAAATTGATGATGATTTCGTCAGTCAAGCGATGGTGAAGGGAGAAGCCTTTGAAGAGGATAACTCGTATTTGGTATGTTTGCTTTCTTACCATAGCTCCCAGCTTTACTCGTTGACTAACCACTTTTTTCTTTCAACAGTACGACTTTACCTACAAATCATTGCCCAAAAATCTTCCACCTGTAGACGAACAGGATCAAGAGGAGCAAGAGTTTGATGATGATGATGACGACGATGATCTCTCAGTGTGTGGTGCCGCCAGCGGTTCTGAAGACTATGACTCAGACGAAGCTCGTGATCTGTTTCCCAACTCGATGGCCCACATCAAGGATTTACTGGCGAAGAAGCACATTAAAAAGTACTTCAACATGGAAGGAACTGACGATCAGTTTGACGACGGCGCCTCAGCCAAGTCCACTGGATCGCGCTTTACCGAGTACTCAATGTCCAGCTCGGTGGTGCCACGAAGTGAACAGCTGCGCCAGCTTGACAGTCAATTTGAGAAAATGTTCATCAGCGAGTACGGCGATGAAGAGGCGATCGGCGCCCTGGACGGGGACGAGGAGTTTGAGGAGGTGGACGGCGAAATGGACCCCAGTCAGCAGGAGCTGATGAAGGCGGCGCTGGAGGAGTTTGCCGAGGCGAAGCAGGAACGCGCCGGCATCGAGTACGTCGGCAATAGAGAGGCCATCGACTTTGTTCGCACTCGATTTGTCGCTAAGCACTCTAAAGCTGGCCGCGATGATGGCGAAGACTCTGAGTCAGAATCAGGTGATGACTCTGACAGCGACTCCGAGTACGAGGAGATTGAGGTGGCGGACACTGGACGAAAGGGCGACAAGGAGCGACTGGACTGCGAGTCAGTGCTCAGCACCTTCTCAAACACCACCTACCATCCCAGGGTAAGTGTGCAATGTATTCAAGTACTGTGCAGGCATCTAACTCTAAGTTTCACCCACAGGTTCTTCAGGACACTGACCGCTACGGAAACGTCCTCCTCGGTCGGCAGAAGACGGCCCGTCCGAATCACATTCGATTTGACCCCCGCACTGGCATGCCGCTCGCCCCTGCCGCCAACGATCCACAGCTGCTCACTTCTGGCAATCTCGCCAAGTTGGACGCCCTGGAGACGGGCACTGCTCGCACCAACGCCACCCGACTGTCGGAGCTGTCGGTGCGCCCGAAGAATGAGACGGTGGAGGAGCGACGGCAACGGAAGAAGGAGCTGAAGGACTACCGAGCGCAGCGACGGGCGGAGAAGAAGGCCAACAAGGTGGCCTTCACCGAGGAGAAGCTTCGAATGGCCAAGCAGTCGCTGAACAGTGTCGTCCAGAAAAAGGTCGCCGTCCTGTAGAAGATAGTGAACGTGATCTATATTTGTTTGTTTGTTTTGTCAATGTACAGATGTTTTTTTCGGGGAATCACGATGTTTAAGCACAATATTAAAGAATGTATAAAACATGCAAATAGAGTTCGCATTACACCCATTCCACCAGATCGTCCTTCTTCGTCGGATCTTCCAGTGCATCGTAGTCCGTCACTTGGATGGCCAGCTCTGCACACAGCAACTCCATTACCGTGTCAATCTTCTCATTGATGATCAGGCTGGCTGCCTTGTCGTGTTTCGTCTTCTGCAGGTTGACAATAACTAGATTGCCTGGTTTAGTCGGCGCTTCCTCTTCACCGCCAGTCGAACCATTGACCATCTGATCGTGCTTTCGCTTCGCAGGCTTTCGCTTCTTTGCGCCCTTTCTAACTGCGTACAGCGGAAGTCTGCCGGCAGGGTTGATTTGCAGTGTGGTGCCGAGGCAAATGGACAAATCGGCCAGTTTAGAGTTTGAGATTGCTAAGTTGAGTTCCTTCTCCGGCAGGTCCTGCTCCCAGTCGAGAATGGTGTCAGTCAGGTGGCCTTTGCACCCTCGGGTGTTGGAAATTCGTGGACAGGCGTCGCCGGTTGGCTTGAGGCACATCGTCGGACTGGGTCGGTTGCGAATAAATCGACGCCTACAGTGTGAGCATTCGTCAAGGTAGTAGTTGCCATGCAGTTCAGAGATTGATGACCGAGGAAAGTTGGCCTTCAAGAAGAGACCGTCGATATTTTGTGACACGACATAGGAGACATGGCCACTGGCCATTAGAGATCGAATTGCCATGTGACTAAAGGTAGGTTTGCACTCGTCAAATGACAGGATTCGCGAAGTTGGCACTGGGAGGCCTTTCTTTTCACACGTCCACACGCCATCGGGTCCACTAAAGGAGATAGACAAAAGCGGGAGTTTATTAATTGACGGAGTAGCAATTAACAATCAGAAAGGAAACATTACCGAAAATCGGGAATTCCCGCAGAGGTGCTCAGTCCGGCGCCGCAATAGACTACGCAGTGCTTCGACTGACGGATAAGCTCTGCCAATTGGCGCACCTTCTCACGCAGCACTTCCTCCTCGTCGTACACCTGAAAAGCACATGTTCAGTTCAGTATTGAGGAGTTGCCAAAAGCACAAAAAGTTCCTTGGTGGAGTTTAGAAACCAAACACTTACTTCAGGTAGGCCGCACACCCCTTTGTTGTCGTAGTCCGATAAACCACTTGCATAGTTAACGGCCATATCTGAGATCGGATGTGAATAGATTGGACTTGATAAGAAGGGAAACTCAGCGGTTGAGACACAGACTCTGAGACACTCGTTTGAAAATAGTGCAAATCTGTCAAGCTATTCTAACTCTAAAGGTTCAGTGAGCGAGGGAACTTGTTTTGGTCCAAAAGTCACTCTCTCGTTAAGTCTCTGACAACAACTAGTCACCAAGCAGAAAAGTCGCATTTGATCATCAATTCCCGTTCGAAGTTCAACCAATTTTTGTCAACATATTCGTTCTCATCTTTAAAAAAATTCACCGTAAGCCACCATAAGTTTATGATTGAACCCTTAGAGATCATGGCTAAGAAAATCACATCGGAAATGAAATGCAATTGCAGTGACTGTCTCCGTCATGTTAGTGAGCTTCTTGGATCTCTGGTATACGAAACCTGCTTCTGTGAGATGAAGCACAAAGTGCTGCTTGAAACGGAAAAAGGACTTAAAGAAGGCTCAAAGAAGTTTTATAAGAAGCTGAATATAAAGTGCCTTAAAATATGCAGAGATGTAAGCAATGAAGTTGGCTACTTAGTAGTTCCCATCTGCCTTCCAAGGGCGGACGCTTTGAGGACACCACTGGACACCAAGTTCTTATATGATATCATATCATTTAACGAATCATATCCGTGCATAGCTTTTAAATCTCACTACACGATTACCATTTTAATCCAGAAACTCGTTTACGCAATGAAACTGGCCATAGACCGTCTAAGCCAACATAATCGACTCGATGAGTTGAAAGAAAATATCAAATACCTTCTCATTACTGTCACAACTGCTCTAAAGTCTGATTTAGACAAACTGGAAGAACGAAGACAAATTGAAGCTCAAAATCGGACTGCAGCTCTGCGGGTAAAAAGAGAGCTAGAAGAGTAGTGATGTAAAATGGATTTTTGATAAATAAAGTTTGAATTTTTTGTGCTACTGTACAATTCATTGGTGTAGACATCGAGAGCTCGTTTCACAGTGAATAGTGCATTCTTTTTTATTGAAGTTGAACCTTTAATGAGTAAATTATGTTCAATAAGAGTCAATGAGGAGAGTATGTTGTGTTGCCATGTATATAAATCTGGTAAATTGGTAAATGGTGGGGAATGAAGAATGATGAAAAAATAAAGTGAAGAAGTAAAGTCAAACAAAACATTCAAGTCAATAAGTATTTCTTTTATGTATAATAGCCATTCGTCAGAGGATAATAAATGCAAAAATAAATTATATATATTCCAAAAAATAATAACAATAAAGTAAATGTGTGTGTCTTGTGAAAGAGAAAGAGAGAAAAGATTTCCGCAGAGTGTGGGTGAAAGCAGTGTGTAGGCAGGGCAAAAGAGGAGGATTCGTCAATTCCTCAATTACTGTCAGTGCTTTTTGGGTGGCTGTAAAGGGCAGGCTAGAGAAAAGTGGCTACAATATTCTTATTCTACTGATTGCGTGTGTGTGGAAGGAGAGAGGGCATTTCTACATTCAAATAAGGCACTTCAAATGTATAATAACTGGGAATTTTGCTCGATTATCTACAAAATCAAATTAAATCTACCTATAATTTTTTCATTGTACATAAAGACTAAAGTGAAAAAATGTACAAGCACAAGCACAATGCTGTCCAGAAGAAAGGGGGTAAGACTAATTACACATTTCACCCTGCCGCGAGTTGGAATCACCGGAATTAAGTGTAGAATAATAGAGAGAAGAATATATCAACTTTGCAATAGATATTCTTGTGGGTGTGTGTGTGTGTGTGAGAACAACAGAAGAGGAGTCAACAAGGAAGTAGTAGCAGTAGTGGTAGTGTATCTCACTGTCTGGGAGTGATATTTATAATTTCAATGCTTGTGGCGTAGTCTGTGTGATGTCAGATGTGTTCATCAACACAACACTGTAATTAACGTGCAGTCTGTAAGGTTTGGGGCGGTGTGTGTGTGTCCAAAAGAAAGAATGGTCAAACTTAACAAACAACAGAAAAGGGGTGTGGAGGGGGAGGAAAGGATGAAAACAAAAACAAAACGTGGAAAGCAGAGTAGAATAATCTTTGCAAGAGTCTTTTGAGAACTAAAAGGTGGTGGTGGTGGTCATTAGACCTTATTTGAGTGATGGGGGCAGAGAGCTTTGCTACAAAGTTTGCTTGTCTGGAGGGGGTGAATCGAGACGGATGACGGGGAGGATGGGTGTGGTAGAAAATAAAAGATGTTTGTGTATATTTAAAAATAGAGATAAAAGATTGTTAGATGTGTGGTGGTGGTGGGTGTGTGATTGGTGCTGGCAGAAGTGGTTTCTCTCATCAGAAAAGTCGTGTAAATGCACAGTGGAAGTCTATTACTTCACTCGGGTGAATACTAGGTCAAAACTAACAGTGTTACTTGTCTGGTTGGGGTGTGTGAGTTTAATATATGAGAATGATGATGGTATTATGTAACAGCTAAATCTTTGCAAATTCTACAACAAAAGATATATCATATATAGAAGTTCAGTAAAATAGTTTAACGATTATATAATTAATTATAATAGTTGTGTGGGTGTGTGTGGGTATATTTATATAGTTATATATGCAAATTGAACAAGAAAAAACGAGAGAATAAGAAGAGAAGGGAAAGAAGAAGACAGTGATCGGAGATGTGGCAAGAAGAGCGCGCAAAATTAAATTAGTGTAGTCCGTGTGAAGTGTTGGGGGCTTGTGTACAAAGGGGGACAGAAGTGTGAAGTGTCGTGAAGGAAAGGAAGAGAGTGCTCAGGAGATGAGATGAGATGCAGAGTGAAGTCAGGTGAGAGAGCGAAGGAAAAGTAGAAGAGGAAGTTACACTACTTCTACTTCTTCTTCGCGTGCAGCATCTCCATGAGCAGTGTCTGCGTGGGAGCGCTGCCGTTGATGTGTTTGTAGTAGAGGAAGTCCTCGCCACGCAACGTCAATGCCCGAATCTCAGGCACCAGAGCGAGTAGTTGCTGGAATTTATCCTGTGGCAGCGGGAAAAAAGGGAGAAATGATTAGGCGAATAGTAAAGGAAAGTTCGAATGGATTCAATTCAATTGAAAACAAAGTTTCATACCGCAATTTGCGGGTAAAAGTTGACAGTGTATTCGAGGAGAGCCTGTTTCGTCTGCTCGTGTGCTTCATGGACGAGCTTGTAGTTGGTCAGGCCACGGACCTCTGCGGTGGAAAAAGGGAGTTGCATTAGTATTTAGAATGAGTTTTTTGTACTTTTGCACCCGATTATGCAATCATCACTTCTTGTTAAATGGCTACCCGTTCTCAATAGATATATTTTTCTCAAAACTACAAACTGCTCAATGTGCAATTGGCATTACCCAAAAATCTTCATTTTTTTGTATAATGAAATATAAAATATTATAGAAACCAATCATTAAAACTTTAGGCGATTTGGCTCATTGGCCGTCTCAATGTCACTGAGAGTTGTCTGTCTGAGAGCGGTTCCGCTGATTGTTAAAAGTGAGAAGCTGACCTTGACTGCACCGGTTAAACTAGTTGCTTAAATTAGTTGTTAAAAACTCATGCACCGAAAAATGGGCAGTTATAATTTAGAAATGGAAAAAACCTATTGTTACTTAGGGAGCTGGTAAAAAAATTGGCTGCACCTACCCGGATTGAGTAGCAGAAGGAACTTGAGGCAAATGTAATCCGTAGGATCTACTTTAATTTCCGCCAGTCGAGCTGTCACTCGGTGCAGCTGTTCCACCACCTGAGGCACACCGAGCAGGGCCAACGACAGCAGATCAAACTTCTGTCCGTTGGGCAGTGTGGAGTCGTCGGGCAGGCCGACGTGCATTCGCTGGTGAATGTGGTCCAGGACGAGCATGTCCGACCAGGCGTGCTGCAGCAGCTTCATTTGGTCGTCGACCTGTTAAAAAGAGGTGAAGTGATATTTTGGTAAACATTGAAAAAAGCATTCAAAACAAGCTTACCTTGAGCTCCTTGAAGAAGATGGAATTTCTCGCCCAGTCGACCTGACTGAAGAGCGACTGGTCGATGACTTTGCACATCAACTCAAACAGATCCACCTCGCACTGATTGTACGTCTGGTTCTGCAGCAGGCCAAACAGCTGCGCCTGCCACTCCTTGTCGTCGATCATTGAGCTCTGGAACTCGCGCACCAGCGGCGGCAGGTACTTGCTGCCGGGGGCCATCGTTCCAGAACCGGGTCCGCCTGGTCCGCCGCCCTGAGCACTGCCCTCTCCGCCGTAGGGCGAAACGGACATTGAGGTCTTGGAGGTGCCCGCCACGGTGGTGCCGCCGCTGCCGTTTGCCCACGACTTGAGGAGGTGGTCGGCGGCGGCGGCCGCTGCAGCTGCCGCAGGGTTGATCAGTCCGCCGCCATTGGCAGAACTGTTACCATTGCCGCCGTTACTTTGCGCCATCGGGTGAGCGGATATCGACAGATTGGGCATAAAGGAGTGGTGGCCGCCGCCGTTGCCACCTGCTGAACCGGGGTGACCGACGCCGGCGTTGCCGTGACCGGCTGCCACCGCCGCCGCTGCCGCCGCCGCCGCCGCCACACTGAGCGGCCCTCCCTGAGCGCCGCCCTGCTGGACGGCAGTGCTGCCCGGCGAGGGACTCGAGTCGGGCGACGATGTGGAGCTGCTGAGCTGCGGTATCTGAATGAGCTCCTGTTTGATGCCGTCGAAGAGTGTCGTCGTGTGGTGACCACCACCACCTCCATGACCACCGCCGTGTGGGCCTCCTCCCTGGAGGAAGTTCAGCTCACCCCCGGGGAGCATGGTGGCGCCTGGCGGGTGGTGGTGGTGGTGACCACCGCCGCCGCCCATGTGATGACCGCCCCCGCCGCCCCCGTGCCCTCCTAGGTGGTGGTGAACCTTGGTGAGCTGCTTCTGTCGGAGAATCTGTAACCGCCTTGCGCGGTCTCGCTTGTACATTGGTCCGAATTTGTTTCGTCCGCCGCGCATTCGGTCGGCTCGGACGGCTGAGAATTGAACGTTTGGGAAAAAGTACCGTGGTTACCATTACAGCCTCATCAACTTTAAACAACGCACTAAGAGAACTCACCTTCCAGCTTCATGCCCACCTCGAGGCACTTCTGAAAGCGACAGTAGGGACATCGCTTACGCTGACTCTTGTCAATGTGGCAGCTGCGCTCTGCGACGCACGTGTAGACCTTCTTATTCTGAACGGTTCGCTTGAAGAAGCCCTTGCAGGACTCGCAGGTGAGCAGGCCGTAGTGGTAGCCGGAGACGCGGTCGCCGCACACCGGACACTGCTCCTCAATGCACTCCTTCGGATCACTGGAGGGAGAACTGCTGGCCACCGTCACCACCGACACATTCGACAGCGGGTGATGCGGGTGACCGCCCAGTGAGGGGCTGCTCATCGAGAGCAGTGTCTGCGGAGTGTGGCCACCAGAGTGGTGACCACCGCCATTACCACCACCTCCAGTGGCCAGTCCGCCCAGATGAGGTCCGGGGGAGTGGTGGTGGTGGTGAGGCGTACTGTACGTGTCCATCATTGCAGGAGGTACGACTGACGCCGAGTGATTGCTGTTGCTGCTGCTGTGGTTGCTGCTGGTGCTCAGTGAGACGGAAAGTGGAGGAGGAATAAGAGGAGGAGGAGCAATTCGTATTGAATTCTCTTGTTGGCTGCTTCCGGGTAATGGTGTGGATGGTGCTGAAGGTGCTGTAGACAGCATACCGGGCATGCCTAGCCCACCATTTGTGGTGCCTGAGGCAGAAGAAGCAGAAGAGGAAGAAGTAGTAGTGGTGTTTCCGGTTGCAGGGGATTCAGAAGTGTGACTCTCGGATGATTCGGTTTGTGGTTGCAGACTGCGAATGACTGGCAGTGTTGGTCGCGCAGAGGTGTTGTGGCCGTGTTGTGAAGGCGATGGCTCTCCCTGGTTGATGTGCTCCAAACTGGTGGAGTTGGAGCGATGCAAAAGTGAAGATGGCGGCGCTGGTGGTGCGCCACCGCTCACCAGCGAAGAGCTCGATTCAGAGAGGGAGGAGCTGCGAGAAAGGGCCGTGGGAGGATGAAGAGGAGGTGGTGCTGGTGGTGGTGACTCAAAACGACCACTCAGGAACTGATGCTGTTCAGAGCTGGTGGTGTTGGAAGTTGTCGGGCTAGGGCTGATTGTTGAAGTGGTTGCTGAAGAGGAGGAAGTGACCAACAGTGAGGGGGAAGTTGGTGTCGCAGAAGAGGAAGAGGAAGAAGAAGAGGTGTTGATGCTGATGTTTGCTGCTGATAATAGATCAGCCGACGTTGACTCTAAAGAAAAGAAAAGAAGAGAAAGAAAAAAGGATGAAAAGTGGTGCCGAAGAAAGGGCAATTCAGGGAATGCAGGGATGTTAGTGTGTTTTGACTGTTAGAGCAGTAGTGGGGAACTAATGAAAAAAGTAGGGGCAAAAAACTGGAACTGCCGCAACTCAAGGAAGCAGATCGATTGGCACGACGGGGGCGTTACGTTATTCCAAGCAAGGAGAGAGAGAGAGAGATCATCCAAAAGAGGGAAATGGAGAGAGTGGCCAACAAGAGGAATGTTCGACTACACGGGATGCAGGTGCTGATGGGGAGGATATTAGTGCTGGAGCTGATACTGGTGGTGAAAGAGAAGGAGGTGGCAGTGGTGACAAAAGTGATGCTGAAGAATGGTCACAGCACATGACACAGTCTCACTCTGTTCTCCGTAATAGTGGTCGGCGTGTCTGAGAACGTCAAAGAGAGAGAGAAAGAGAGAAAGAGGGAAAGTGTCCCTTGTGCAACACACAGGCACACAAGCACACTTTCCAGTGGCTCTCACAAAGTCAGTCAAGCAGACAGGCAGTTTCTCAGTCTCACTGTCGTTTTCACTGTCTCTCTTTCTCGCACCTTTTGATCTTGACCCCAATACTGCTTGTATTTTATTTAGCGTTGACCAAACACAGTTTGCACTCTCACTGCTTTCTGCAGGCTCTTTTCTTCTTTTTCTTCTCCTTTCCTTTCTGTGAGTGAGCTTTTTTCAATCACTTAAAATGGCGCGTGCGTCGGCGAGTGGTTGCGCGAGCAGCGGGCGCCAGTTGCCAGTTGCAGGCGCGCGATCTTGACCTCAATTACACCGACGACGGCGACAGCAACAACGACGGGCGCGCACAGGTAAAAGAGGCACAGTGAGAGATTGTGAAGAAAGAGGGAAAGTCAACACACAGACACACACAGACAGAAGTGAACACAGGGGGAACAACGGCGAAGGGCCACACGACAAGAGTACACAGACGCTGACTTTGACTATCAGATCTGACAAGACAAAAAGTGGGGGGAAAGGCACTCAGCCAGACAGACGTGGTGACACTGGGACTGAGCGAGAGTGAGAAAGAGTGGACAGTGGCGAACTCAACCACAAAAATCTAGTAGTAGTGTCAATTTTCGGGTGAGTTCAGGTGCAGCAGATAATCAGCTGGAGGATCAGCACTCGACGACACCACTACACAGCTGACCTACATTAGGTCAACAGATATACACACAGTCACAGAGTCACAGACACTGACACACGAGAACGGTTTCATGTGGAGGAAAGTGAAGTGAAGTGAGTGAAGTGATTGAAGCCGAAGAAGATCAAAGCGGGGGTTTACTTTCACTTGAAGATCATCAGCACTGGAGCATCAATATCAACAAGACAAAGCATCTACTGGGTAACAACACTTCTCAAGAGGAGAGAGAACACAGCACTGAGCAAGTGTAGTGTGTCAACAACAAGAGCACTGGTAGTGATCATTTGGAAAGGATTCTCCAGCTCTACTGCTGCTGTTGCTGATGCTGTTGTTGTTGCAAGTGCCGCCGAAAAGTAGGTTAACACCGGTTGGCCGTACAGTGCTGTACGGCACACAGCACACACAGCTGATAGAGAGACCGGCTGATAGAAAGGAAGAGAGAGAGTGGGAGAGTGGGGGGCCACTGTCGTACAAAAGTCGGCTGCTACTGGTGCTGTACAGCAGGAGAAGCAGAGAGAGAGGCTGCGCTGAGATATCGGTGTCTGGTGCGTGCGTGCGTCTGTGCGCCACCCGCAAGCAAAAAGTAGGTCAATGGCGCCGGAGCTGTGAGAGTTGGGTCCGAAGTGGGGCACTAAGTAGGTCAGAGATGCCGAGTGACGTACGAGTGCCGGTCTAGGGGGGATGGTCGTCGAGGGAACACCAGACCCGGTCGGCAGTGATAGCTGGAGTGAGGGCCCAAAGAGTTGGTCACAAGCACACAACCACTGTTTGACAGGTGGATTTACGAGGCACAAAAGGTAAATAGAAATAAATAGGCGACCGGCTTCTGCTGAATCAGCAGTGTCACAAAAGTCGGAAGTAGGGAAAATAAAATCGAACAGTAAAAAATAAAAGTAGAACCACAAAATTGATCAAGTAGAGCGAAATTGCCTCTGGGGTGATGGTGATGCTTTCTTCTTCTTTTAAAGATGAGGACTGCCGTTTAGAAAGGGGCCTAGTGACACGGCCAGACAGGAAGAGGATGTCAAAGAGGGATATAATCTGCTATGCTAGTTCAGTGGTCACTGTCACCCTTTGGACGGACATACACAAGCACACACACACCTTTAGAAAGGAGGCAATAAATAGAATGGTGATAGTGGTGATGAGAAACGGCGAGCGAGCGAATGAGCGAGTGGTGGTGGTGATAGAACGGCACACTGCCTGCTGCAGCGCCTCGGAGTGCACGAGTGAAAGTGATCGTCAACTCGGTGAAACGGCGGCAGCGGCGGTGGCGGTGGCGGCAGTGTTCGGGCGGCGGAGCATGGTGCACGAAGCAAAACTGTGGGGAGCATGGCGCCCAGACACTCATGTGCTCCTAGTCACACTCAGAGGCATAGTCATCGCTGCTAGTGCACACCACAGCAGTGGTAGTGCTGGTGGCAGAGGTGCCCAAGAGCCGAATGGAATGGCCACCACTAATGAACGCAGGAAAGAGAGGCAGCAAAGAGGAGGTGGTGGTGGTGGTGGTGGTGGTGGTGGTGGCGGTGGTGGTGGCCGTCCGGGCGCCATCAGCAGCAACAGTGCCAGCAGTGAACAGTGCCACTACTGAACGTCGTAGTCAAAAGAGCTCTAGTACTCTGTAGTAGTCACTGCTCACTGGAAAGGCAGTCTGTGCCAGCACTACCAATGACCCACTAAGTTGAGCCAGCATCGATCCAGCGTCTTCAACGACACAGCCACTGCTCTCCATTGCTCAAGGGGGATCCAACTGATGAGGGGACGCAGTGTGGCCTGTGCTCCCCCAACAAGAGACACAGCCACTGTATGTCTCTCTCATGAAGAGCACCAAAACAGACGACTCCCACCAAGCGGCAAAGTGCAGTGTCAGAGGGGAGAAGCAGGCGGGCTTTGATCTTCACTCAGTACTGCTGCTGCTGCTGATCCTCAGACATTCTCTCACACTGTGACTCAGTGAGAGAAACAGAGACTCCAAACGCCACGTGCAGTGCCATTGGTGCGCTCTGACCTTGGACTGCCTCAGTCAGTCTCTTCTGGTTCAGCAGTGTGACGCCAACAACAGCGGCGGTGGCAACGGCAGCAGGAGCACAGAGTATGCACTCTCACTACACTTTCACTGCAACGCAAGCCCACACCGAAACAGCAGCAGCAGCAGCCACATCAGCGACCTCGACTCAGTGACCCCATTTGCTGGCGTAGTGCTTTGCCAATCAGCAGGCAGCAGTGCATTACATTAGACTGACTGACTGCTTGCAAGACAAAGCCTTCTTCTTCTGTCTGTAGGGAGCCGGTGGAGAACACACAGGGAAATGGGTTCAGTGGTGACTGAAAAAAATTTTCAGTTCTGACTGAGAAGTCTGTTTTTTCATTGGTCACTGAAAAATTTTTAAGTCATGTTTGAAAAAAATGAGTTTCAGTCACAACAGAAAAATATTTTTCAGTCACAA
>JAALOO010000522.1_pt1 | contig 33857 bp, 30 predicted proteins | sample 7257641 | NCBI WGS metagenome assembly JAALOO01 (sample SAMN14085613, study PRJNA598686) | mite metagenome | biome: ENVO:01001000; feature: ENVO:01001002; material: ENVO:01001226; isolation source: single female mite from University of Michigan culture on fish food culture... ...
CGAGATTTTTGCTGCGAGATTTTTGCCGCGAGATTTTTGCCGCGAGATTTTGACCCCTACCCCTTCTTTCTCCTTTTCCCCCTTTTCTTTTACAACCAACAAACTTCTAACTAAACACACAGCTCAGTCGGAACTGTGGAATATTTTAGTAGTTTACTTTGTTTTTGTTCTCTGTGTTTTCTGCTTTTCTGTTCTTTGCTTTTGTTTACCTACCTCAGCAGCTAATCACTGCTCTGCCATTGAAATTCACCGCCAGTGTGAAGAGGATTGAAGAGGAGGAGGAAGTATTTTTAGTGTTGAGAAAAAACGGACAGTGTGTGTGTGTTTGGGTTAATTGACTGGCTGAATTGCGAATTAGCTGACTATGAAGAAGAAGAAACTGAAGTAGGGAAGCCTAGATTACCTCTGAAAGAGACTAATTATCTAAAGTTGTGTGTGTGTGTGATAAAAGAGGGGAACTTTTTGTGTGCCATACAAGCTCCTCACGATTATCACTGACGCTTCTTGAGCTTGCAAACTAGTCGTTTAGCGAGTTAGTTTTATTCCTCTTTTTTTCTTCTGACCAACTTCTAACTAATTGCCTTTTTGCTAACCTTTTTCTCACCTCCTTCTTTCTTCTACCATAGGACCACATACTGGAGATACTGAACAAGTGGGAGCAGATTGACGACGAAATATGGGCAAAGTTGATTGTGATGGAGCGCAACCGGCGGGTGGCGAAGGCGTACGCCCGGGCGCCCATTCTGACCATCAACGGCAGCGAGGACGGCTTTGACGGCTACCGCATTGGCCTCAATGGATTCGACAATCCACTGCGCGACCCGAAGACCGAGGTGGTCAAGAACCACATTGGCGAGGTGAGTATTTGCTTACTTTTGAAGGGTTCTAGCAACTTTTTTTTCTTTGAGCACTTTATTTGGTGTGTTGGTGAGCACCGGAGACTGTTGTTGCTGCTGGAAAAAACAAAAGCCCCATTCATATCAAATTAGAGGCGGCTGTTGTTGTTACTGGGAAGAAGAAGGGAAGAAGCTCAATCAAGCTGCAGCGATTGCCGATGGAAGTGATGGAAGTGGGGGGCTTCCAATTCACTTGTTCTTTCCACAAGCACCACCACAACCACCTTTTGATTGCTGACTCCTTCAAACGTCGATTCACAGCAGCAACAGCACAGCTTTTGTCAGCTTTTCAATCGCGACCACCACCTCGTCTACTATTTCTTGTCTTTTCTTCTTCTTCTTCTTCTTCTGTTTTGCTCTTGTTGCCTTTGTTTAGAGGAGGCAGCTCTACTTTTTTTTCTTCTTCTTCTTCTTCTTATGTTGCTGTTGTTGCTGTTGATTACAATCTCTCTGTGCCTCAAAATAACAAAATGCACAGGAGAAAGTGATTGTGGTGATGGTGGTGAATGTGATCGATTCAATTGTGTCCGCAGCACCACCACCACCACCACCACCATCAACATCGACTTTCAATTTCCAGTTTTAAGTTTCCGAAGAGAGGAAAGGACGTTTTCCTTTCGCCTCTTTTTCCTTTTCCTAATTTTCTCTCTTCCCCCTTCCATCTTTCTAACCACTTTGTTTACCACACACAAATACTTTCTGCAGGGCGTCAAAATTCGCATGGACGACGATGGCAACATTCTGATCAAGCGGCTGGCCAAGTCAAATGTCTACGTCAAGGGCTGGTTCGCCGGCGAGCAGCAGCAGCTGACAAATGGCGGCGGCAACTTTGGCGGCGGCGCCGGGGCGAGTGCTCTCGGCGGTAGTGGCGGTGACCAGTCCTCCAGTGTCTCCAATGAGATCATCCGCAATGCCGGCCTCCTGGAGCCGAACAAGGCCGTCCGCCTCTTTGACATGAAGAAGTTTCAGGCGAACATGAGCCGCGAGCTGCGTCGCGCCTACCCTGACCGGCGCAAGCTGGAGAACCAGTGCATCTGCTGCATTGCCCTGGTGAAGGACGCCGCCGACCTGCTCGACCTGCCCGTCTGGGTGATGGTCATCAACATTGTCGCCATGGACATGCTCAAGTCGAAGATGCCGCCCAGTGAGTGTTGAGAGAGTTTAGTTACCTTTTGTTTGAAATTAATTTTTTTTCTTTCCCCCCCCCTCTTCACAGCAATATCAAAGCGCCAGTCGGTGCCCAATCTGGTGAACATGTTTGACCGGCAAAAGTCGTCGAACATGAGCGACGAGGACCCCTACTCGCTGCCCGGCCACAATGGCGGCAGCGGTGGTAGTGGCGGAAGTGGAGGCTCCTCCTCGGGTGGAAGTCGCTCCTCGGGGCACTACGTCAGTGCCGGACAGTTGATGGTCGCCAATGGTGGAAAGAATGGAGCTACTAATGGAGGTGGTGATCAGAAGCCACCGAAACTGCCGCCGCGAGACTTTGAGCGCAAGCAGAAGCAGTCAAAGAGCAGCTCAACGGCCTCTTCAGCGAAAAAGTCCTCTTCAAAGAACGCCTCCTCAAATGGCAACTCTAATGGAAACAAGGAGAGCATCGCCGAGGCGGAGAACATCTACGGCGGCATTGTCCGCCACCCGCGACACTTTGGTTTGATAAGACGATGCTTATGCTTTTTCAGCATTTTTATACTAACCTTCTTTCTCCCACAGACGACCCCTACTACAGCGGCTTCTCCGCTCGTGTGCCGAACTACGCCAAGCGACAGTCCTCGCTGCCGATGCCAAACGGTGGTGGTGGTGGTCATGGAGGCCACAGTCACCACCACCACAATCACCACAATCACCACAACCACAATGGTAATGGACATTATCAGCAGCAGCCGGCAATGCCCTTCAAGTCGACCTACAATCAGCAGGAGTTTCAGGCGAGGAAGGTGCCCAGCAGCGGCTTCCTCAACTCCTTCCTCAAGACGCCCAATGTGATTCACTCGCGCACTGCCTCCTACCAGTCCTACTACGGCTCACTGGGTAAGTCTGCCCATTGCTCACTTCTTTTTGTTGCTGTGTGGCGAGCGAGTGCAAATTGGCCAATTTATGTGGCTGTGCCTTTTCATGTGGTTTTGTGTTCAGACCAAAAGAATTCTAAGGGTTACGTGCTTCGGCTGCTTTGGCTGCTCTGTCTGCTGAGGTGATTGTGCAAGCAAAGCTCGCACATCAATAGAAGTGTTCGGTATTATATGGAGTGCACTAGTAGTAGTACATTGGTGGCATTGTTGTTGTCCTGCTGAAGTGTTGCAGCTGCACACTTTCTTTCACTTCTTCTACTCTTGTCCGAAGGTGACGCTCATTCAATTGAATAGTAGTTGTGGCGATGGTGGCAACAACAACAAGAGCAGCAACGGCAGCAGCTCATTCAATTGCTCACTTTACGGATCAAATCAGGCTTCCCCTTCTTCTTCTTCTTCTTCTTCTTCTTTGAAACTCTGCAAGCCAAGGCGTCCGTTTAGCTAGCTATCTATCTGTGTTGCTCCTAATTGCCCACTAATCGGGTGATCGTTTGCACTAGCACGAGTTTTTGCAACAGCAGCAGCCGATTGACCAAAACTTGCATATCCAGCGACAACGCTGATTGATTTACTCATGCTTCTGTAGACGGATTTTGTCCTCCTCTCCCTCTTCTTCTTCTTTCGTCTCAAATTGGCTGCCGATTTTCTCGCCTCAATGCCTTAATCTGTTTCTGTCTGCGGTCTGCTGTGATCACCGTCTTTGAAATGCAGAAAAAGCGCAGTCCTTGTGCAGCAGCAGCAGCAGCAACCGATGAAGTAGAAGAAGAAGTGTGGCTCCATTTAGTGTGAATGTCAATTTTTGTATGATCACATCAGCAGCTAGAGCAGCAGCTGCTGCGGCTCTCTTGAACGACCACCACTGATAACCTTCCTCTGTCACGCAATCTATCTCTCTGCCGCTCTTTCCCAGGGCACATGAACAGACAGACACAGACACAGAGAGCATTGCCGAGCGGCAGCGGTGTACAATCGGAGCAGTAAATCAGCAGCAGCAGCAGCGACCACAGAGAAAGTTTAAACTGTGCGGAGTTCACTTTTTTGTGTTTGGCAATGCTGCACGTCGGTGGCGGCGTCGGTGGTGGCTACCGGGAGCCATCTTTCTCTTAGCTTCAGGAGCCACTCTGTCTGTCTATCTGTCACTGCTGCCGACGCCGCCAATCTGATCTCTGATCTCTAATTAAGCAATTGTTCTGCTGTGAAGCACTTTTACTGTGTAGTAGTTTTAGGGGAGGCTGCAATTAAAAAGTTTAGAGCACTCTGAGTTGAAATGTTTGGGAGAGTAGTTGGCGGAAGTGAAAGAGTAAAGTTTGGTGACAGACAGCTCGGTGTGATGAAGGTGAAGACACCGGAGCGAGAAGGTGTGCAGGGGGCAATAAAAAGCCATGTACGGATCGGCAGTAAATAGTGATTGACAATAGAGTTTCAGCTTAGGGATAGACAATGGCTGAAATGCTGCTGCTGCTGCTGCTGCGGTTTGGGCTAATGGGACTTTGATCAGTCTCTTTGATTTGTCTGCTGCTGCTGCTGGTCATTGATTGAGCTCACCTAATGACCCGCCAATTAGCCATTTGACTGCTGCCGCTGCTCTTCACTCGTCAATCTTCGATATCACTGTCCGCAATCGCGGTAATGGCTCCACCGAATGCCGCACAGTGTGTGCTAGATTATCATCAGACTCATTTAGATAGCAGCAGCAAACTCTGTTCCGTGACTTTCACTGCTGCTGCTTTGGCTGCTGTTGTCCCTCATCTTTCCTCTCTTTATGCAGATCGACCTGACTGATACTGTGCTGTGAATATGCGCGTGCTTGTGTGCGGTGATGGTCAGTCACAGCATTCGGACAGAGTCGTCCCGGGGTGACACTCCCGAGTTGTTGTTGTTGCTGTGCACGGGCACTAACACTGAATGTCTTTTCACTTTACTAACTCGTTTTATGTTTTTTCCCGTTCCTTCCTTCCGTCCTTCCTTGTCCCTGCCCCTCACTTTTTCAGGCGAATCCGACCCGTACACTGCCTCCAGCGAGAGTCCCGGCGACGAGAGCCTCGGCCCGTACGGTGACTCGACGTACGGGCGCATCGGCATGGCGCCCCGCTTTGCTGAGAAGCACTTCGGCGGCCGTCAGCGTCAGCACCAGACGACGGGCACCGCCGCCGCTCCGGCCACTGTGCCCTGGATCTACCGATCGGCCAGCAATGACGACTACTACGGCCACTGGGATGACTGAGATCTAGGCTTCTCTTCTCCTGCTTTTTGTTTTTGTTGTTGTCAACTGTTTTCTTCTTCTTCTCCTTTCACTCTACTGGCCATGTGTCCACACCTCTTCTTGAATTTCTGCAATTGGGGGCAGACTGAGCAAGACGGAGGTGCTGACTGATTCTATTTTATTCTTTTCAAACGGATCTGTCATCCTCGTTAGCTCTTTCTCCTTCTCTCCCTTCTGCACCTCGGACACCTCTGTAAATGTCTCTCTGTTTCTTCTCTTACTCTATCTCTTTCTGTACACGAATCCTTTCCCGATTTTTGTCCCTTACTCACTACTTCACACATACGCACTGCCCTGTCTCTCTCTCTCTCTCTCTCTCTCTCTATTTCCTTTTACTATTTATCTGCCTTTTCTCCACTCCTTTCTTCTACTGATGATGAAATTTGGTAAATGCTTTTACCACCTGTTTCAAAGCAATAAAAAACATTAATTAAAACAGAATGAAGGGAATTTTACCCGATTTATTCTTTCTACATTTCCCTACTTTGGTGCCGGTCAATCGGATTCTTTGCCTGTGTTCATTCGACAGACACCAGATGGCAGCAGGGGTTCCACAAAAACTTTATTTTCCTGGTTTTCTGAACACGAAAAAAATAAATTTCACGGGCGATTTTTTGACGCCACTTTCAAGATGGCGACGCTGGTGGCGTTCCTAGCGGACAACATCGGAAACTACCCACTTTTAGTGATCAATTCTGTCAATTTTTTTTAAACAGGCGTTTCTTGGGCCTGGAATGGCGCAAAAAACTCAAAGTTGCTTAAAATAAAAGCTAAAGACTTGGCGCACAATCTACATGTAAAATAAATTAGTTTTGACAAGATTTTTATTTTTAAATCTAGTTTTAAAGTTTTCAGTACTACTTTTGTAACATCAAAACATGTCAAAACCAATTTATTTTACATAAAAATTGTGCTCCAAGTCTTTAGCTTTCATTTAAAGCAACTTTGAGTTTTTTGCGCCATTCCAGGCCCAAGAAACGCCTGTTTAAAAAAAATTGACAGAATTGATCACTAAAAGTGGGTAGTTTCCGATGTTGTCCGCTAGGAACGCCACCAGCGTCGCCATCTTGAAAGTGGCGTCTAAAAATCACCCGTGAAATTTATTTTTCTCGTGTTCAGAATACCAGGGAAATAAAGTTTTTTTTTTTTTGTGGAACCCCTGCTGCCATCTGGTGTCTGTTGAATGAACACAAGCAAAGATCCCGATGGACCGGCAATTTCCAAAGTAGGGAAATGTAGAAAGAATAAATCGGGTATAATTCCCTTCATTCTGTATTAATTAATGTACTTTATTGCGTTGAAACAGGTGGTAAAAACCAGTGGTCGCTTATCTCAAATTCATTAAAACAAAACTACAGTGTTTAACAGTTGAGTGGAGGAGTGGAAAGGGAAAATAGATGGGTCCTAGAGGAGGGGGATAAAATACGAGGAAGCTTAAGGGGCACTCTTCTCAGTGGGTTCCTCTATAACCGCCAAACTGCCCACTTCCTTTTTGAGGCGGTCGATGAGGTCTGCGAGGTCGTTCTCGCTACTTCGGGAGATGGGCTGAGAAGCGCTGCTGCTGAAGTTTGTGTTGTTGGTACTGCTGCTGCTGCCGGAGCCTCGAATCTTCGCGGCCATATCAATGGCCGCTTTGATGTGCTTGAAGAGCGGATGCAGTTTGTTGCTGCTGGGACTGGTGCAGCTGCGACTACCGGCCATCTTCTCCAGCGATGAGGCGGAAGTTGAGGGGCGAAGACGCTTGCTAGAAGAGCTTTCTTCTCCGTCAACGTCCGAGCTTTTGGACCTTTTGGAGATTTGTGAGCCTGCTCTCGTCGCCTTTTTCTTTGTCCTCTTCATCTTCGGCGACGCCGAGGGCGTCCACCGGGGGAGTAGAAGTGCGGCGAGCACCTGTTCGGAGTTCATCAGCTCGTTGGCAGTCGCCGCCGCCGAATCTTCCTCGCTGTCCACCAGCTCAAAGTAGACCTTGGTCAGGTTGGCAGTGTAGAGCTCCCGTTCTTCGGTTTTCATGAAGTAGCCGTTCTGAAGGAGAAAAGAATTGTCAGTTGAGAATAAAGACTTGGAGGTTTACAAACTTCCTTACCTTGAGGTGCTTGAGCAGCAGCGTAAAGCTGACGCGAATCTTGCGCGGACTGGCGCGCACCACGGCGACGACCACCTCCTCAAAAAGACGCCGCCGGGAGAGGTTGAGGAGGAGGGCGAGGTAGAGCTGCTCGCTGAGGAAGCTGTCCTCCACGTGCCGGTGCAACAGCAGAAGGAGCTGCTGCAGGAGCTCGGTAAACTGCGGGCTCTGGTAGCGAAGGAGGTCAGAGGCAGTGGATGATGAGCAGTTCTTTGGCGGCGGTGGTGAGGCGAGGCAAATGTCAAGCAGGCGAATGATGTGGAGGACTGTCTCTCGGCGGTAGAGGACCGACCGAGGTCGGATCACGTCGTCTTCCCTGCCCTCCTCCAGCGAGGAAAGCGAGACGTTGGCAGAGGGCGTTCGGGTGAGCAGTGAGGTGCGGGCGCGGCTGAGGATGGCCATCACCTGCGTCGAGTTTAGTGGGTAGCTGCTGGGGGTGGGGGTGATGAGATGTTTTTGAGAGTTTGGCACTTCATACTCCTCTTCATCCTCTTCATCCTCTTCCAAGAAAGAAGTCCTGTGGTGGTGGTACTGCAAACTGCGAACTAACAGTCGCAGGTTCAGCAGCAGGCGATACTCGTCCACGGCAGAGGTGGCCACGTAGGCTGATGCCAGGGAAGGTAGTATAGGAGAGTTTTTGAGGGTATCCCTGGTGGTGAGGGCAAACAGTTTGTCGTAGTGATCGCCGCAGCCGCCCAGCCCAGCTTTTAGAGCGGCGTTCTGGCTGCAGTGAGGCAGCATGTCGACGCGGCCAAGCTCTTCACCGGTGGCCGCCCGCTCCGGCAGGTGCTTCCACAGGTGCATGTGCCGCTCCAGGGGAAAGATCTCCTTCAAGGTCTTCAGCTCCGCCCGTTGCAGGTACCGAAAGAGGCGGTACAGCAGCTGGGTGAGCACCTCTTGCGGCATTGTCAGCGAGAGCAGTGTGGACGACTTGAGTCGGTGGCGGTGTTGATGCTGGGTTGATGATGCTGCTGATGATGAGAGTGATGAGCTGCTGGAGTAGTCCGTGGGCTTCAGGAGGCGCTCATCTTCGACGTAGAGCGCATTGAGGAGGCTGAAGATGACGACGGTGATATCGAGGGTGAAGGAGGTAGCTGTGCCCGGGGCACGGGCGATGAAGACGAGTACGTCGGAGGCGAGGGCGGCAGGGAGGAAGCTGTCGGAGAGGAGCGCCTCGAAGAGCACCTCCTCAGCGATGTTCAAGTGCTCCTCGTTGAGGCCCAGGACAAAGGCGCAGCAGACGGAGGCGATCAGGTCGTAGAGGCTGAGGCTGCTTGAGGGGGAGTCGTACAAAAGGCTAAATTAACATTAATCTTAGAGGGGAAAAGAGGAGGGAGAATGAGGGGAACTGATCAACTTACATGTCATCGCCCAGGTCTTCCACCAGTTCGACGTTGACGATGCGCTCGAAGTAGCAGTCGACGATCTGGAAGAGAAAGGCGATGATGCACGGCTTCCCGCCTTCCTCTTCATCGCCGTCCTCCTCATCGCCGCCGCCCATCCAGTGGCTGAGAACGTCGTCGTCGAGGTGCAGCAGGCGTTGCATCAACGTCAGCACTCCTCGCAGCAGGTCGAAGCGGTCGTCAGCGATGTAGCGCTTCTTCAGCGCCAGCTGCGGCAGCCCACAGCCGGAACGGTCGCTGAGCAGGAAGAGCACCTCCTCGTCGGTGGCCGGGCCGCTGAAGATCTTCTTCAGCAGCTCCAGCTCGCTGGCCGTGCTGCCCTGGTCCTCCTCTTCATCTTCCTCCCCTTCTTCTTCCTCCTCTTCATCGTCGTCGTTGTTGTCATTCTCTTCGCCATCATTGGACATCAGCTCGTTGAAGTCGTCGGTCATCGCCGAGCCAAAGGTGTACTCTGTCGTGTCGTTCTGCTGCTGATCATCGTCGTCATCATCGCTCATCGTCGTTGAAAAAAGTTTATTCTTTCTTTTAAAAAAGAACCAAAGTATTGCGTCACCGTTTCTACTTCGCCAGCGCAAGTAGAAACTCAAAAGAGCGTCCGTTAGCGCCAAAGCGCGTAAACAAAACAGTGGCCACGCGAGTACGTCCTCTGCGGACGGGCGGTGCACTTTTTCTAAATCAGCAGTAGCGCCTCTCGCGGCGGCGGCAGCCTTTCCACGCGGCTGCAGTGCAAAGCAGCGCCTGGCTGTCGATTCCCTTTCCTCTTTCCTTTGCTGGCTGGCCGATCGCGTGCTCCATAGCCTGCATTCTTTTGATTGTCCAACGTCCCAACTTTCTGCTCTAAAATGGTACGGCATTTCCGCTTAAATCTACAAGACAACAGTTTAATGTTCACCCTTTACTACTTCCCCTCTAGGCCGGATTCGTGAAGGTGGTGAAGAACAAGGCGTACTTCAAGCGCTTCCAAGTCAAGTTCAAGAGGCGTCGGGGTGAGTGTTTGTTTGTTTGGTGTTTCTACTTTGAGTGAACTTGACTAATCACCTTATCCCCCTCTTTCATCGCAGAGGGCCGCACCGACTACTACGCCCGTCGCCGACTGGTGGTGCAGGACAAGAACAAGTACAACACGCCGAAGTACCGCATGATCGTCCGCTTCACCAACAAGGACATCATCTGCCAGGTGGCCTACGCCAAGATCGAGGGCGACCAGGTGGTCTGCGCCGCCTACGCCCACGAGCTGCCGCGCTACGGCGTCAAGGTCGGCCTGACCAACTACGCCGCCGCCTACTGCACCGGCCTCCTCCTCGCCCGCCGCCTCCTGCAGAAGTTCAAGCTCGATGGCATCTACAAGGGCGCCGAGGAGGTGACCGGCGACCAGTTCTTCGCCGAGGAGCAGGAGGACCAGCCCGGCACCTTCCGCTGCTTCCTCGACGTCGGCCTCGCCCGCACCACCACCGGCGCCCGCGTCTTCGGCGCGATGAAGGGCGCCAGCGACGGCGGCATCGACATCCCCCACTCGACGAAGCGCTTCCCCGGCTACGACGCCGAGGCGAAGGAGTTCAACGCCGAGGTGCACCGAGAGCACATCTTCGGCAAGCACGTCGCCGACTACATGAAGAACCTGCTGGAGGAGGACGAGGAGGCCTACAAGAAGCAGTTCAGCAAGTACATCAAGCTCGGCGTCACCGGCGACGAGGTAGGATGCGATGAACAGGAGTTACATTGAGCATTGTTCTAACCTTTCTATTCTATTCGGTTCAATCTAGATCGAGGGCATCTACACCGCAGCCCACGCCGCCATCCGCAAGGACCCGTCGCCGCCGGCGAAGAAGGAGCACAAGAAGCCGACCGGGCCGATCAAGAAGTACCACCTGCCGAAGCAGACGCTGGCCGCCAAGAAGAACAAGGTCGAGCAGCGCAAGAAGGCCGTCCTGGCGAGAATCAAGGCGGAGGCTGCCGAGGCCTAGACAGATTCTTCATCTGCTTCTTTGGATGTTTTTACAGTCTGTCTTGATGTTTTTTGCAAAGTATCAAATAAAAACTGATATGACTCCTCTCTTATCCTTTGAAACGGTGTTCTTTTTCTGCCCAAGAGTTTCTCTTGTTTTCAAGAGCCATTTTTTCTCATTTAGAACGTTAGAATCAGAGAATGCAGAATCCAAAATAAACACAAACCAGAAAGCGGACTCCGTCAAATCTCAGCTCACCCGCACCTCCTCTACGACCAGCCCCACGAGTGGTGGACATCAGCGGTGGCGCAGTGCCCCAATGCCCGCTGCCAGTCAGCCACTTAGCAGTAGAGTACGTCCACTGTGAACTGGCGCCCCACTGGTCGCTGCCCCGTTCTGCAGCGCTGTCGCACGTTGTCGCTTTCCTCGCTCGTTCTTTCAGCCTCTTCCGCCCTGACTGCTGCTGTGTCTCTTCTATTTACATCGATCCACGATGGCCAAGGAAATCTCCAAAAAGCGCAGTGTAAGTTCGAAGTTGCCGCCTTTTCCGGTCTGGAAATTTTCCGAATAACCATGTGCTCTTCCCCCTCTGCCATTAGTTTGTCAACCAGGGCGTCTTCCGCGCCGAGCTGGACGAGTTTCTCCGACGGGAGCTAGCCGAGGACGGCTACTCCGGCCTGGAGGTGCACACCCTCGCCTCGAAGACCCGCATCATCATTCTCGCCACGCGAACGCAGTCGGTCCTCGGCGAGAAGGGGCGCCGCATCCGCGAGCTGACCTCCCTCGTTCAGAAGCGCTTCAACTTTGCCGAGGATAAGGTCGAGGTAAGCTTTGTTTCGGTGTTCTACTTTCCAACACTCGTTGTTTACATCTGTTCATTCAGCTGTGTCAACCACTCGATCACCCCCTTTCTAATTCTAATTCTGTTTCAATCATTCACTAGCTCTTCGCCCTGAAGATTGCCGACCGCGGCCTGTGCGCCATTGCCCAGTGCGAGTCGCTGCGCTACAAGCTGATCGGCGGTCTCGCCGTCCGCCGCGCCTGCTACGGCGTCCTCCGCTTCATCATGGAGTCGGGCGCCAAGGGCTGCGAGGTGGTGGTCAGCGGCAAGCTCCGAGGTCAGCGTGCCAAGAGCATGAAGTTCGTCGACGGGTGGATGATCCACTCCGGCCAGCCGAAGAACGACTACGTCGACGTCGCCGTCCGCCATGTGCTGCTGCGACAGGGCGTGCTGGGCATCAAGGTGAAGATCATGCTCGACCACGACGTGACCGGAAAGAAGGGCCCCAAGATTCCGCTGCCCGACAATGTGCAGATCGTCAACCCGAAGGAGGAGATCATGCCGGCGCACCCGTACTCCGAGTCGAAGGAGGCCAAGGTGCCCATCGTGCCCGTCGCTCAGGTGGTCGCGTAGGTGGAAAAGCGTTAAAAATGTAAAATTCACAAATAAAAAGCGTTTTTGTCATCAACTTTCGGTGGAGTTTATCTTTGTTTTTGGGAGTTTGTGTTTCGTGAAATGTTCGGGACGCTTTTTGCCGGTCGAGTAACGCTTTCTATGAAGGGGATGGCTGTGATGTTTTGCAGCTGTCTTGCCTTTCAGCTGTGCAAAACATTACGAGAGATTCTTTTGTGGACTTTGAAGATCTCTCTCATTTGTTTTTCTGGCCAGTATTTATTTAGGATCTTTTTAAATTATGGAGAGCATCTTGGAAGCGCATCGAGGGCACCACGAGGAGCGGGAGCGCCTGGAGTACGCCATGGTGCGCGAGCTGATTGCCAAGCGCAGCACGGTAAGTGGACTTGGTAAGCTATTTTTGGTTTCATTTTCACATCTTCTCTTTTAGCATCGAGAGCACATCAACTCGGACCACCGCGTCAAGTACCTCTTGGATGTAAGTCAACTGAAGATCTTGTTTCTTTTAGATTTTTTATTAACTTTTGCCTTTTAGAAATACGTCGACGCGACGGGGAAGATCAAGGAGCTGTACGAGGACAAGGCGGGCGCCCGCAAGGCGGAGATCAACGCCATCTCCGCCTCAAATGAGTTCAACGAGTTCTACTCGCGCCTCCGCACCATCAAGGAGTTCTACAAGACGCACCCCAACGAGGTGGCCATTCCCATCGCCTCAGAGCTGGAGAAGTTCGTGGAGAACCGCGACAGCGAGGTCGCCCTGGTGGACTTCACCGACGAGGAGAGCTACGGCAAGTTCCTCGACCTGAACGTCCACTTTCACGAGTACCTCAACTTGAAGCAGATCGTCGGGGCGAATGCGCCCAAGGTCGACTACCTCTCCTACCTGAACACCTTTGACCACTTTTACGTCATTCCAAAGGCGAAGAAGTTCAGCGCCGACTACCAGAAGTACCTGGAGGGGCTGCTCGAGTACCTCGAGGGCTACATCGTCCGCGTCAAGCCGCTCATGCCGCTCAATGACGTAAGTTTGATTTAGTTGTGTTCTAAATTAGCTCAATTCAACTTCTTTCCTTTACCCCTAAACCTAGATCATCACCAAACTGAAGGACGACTTTGAGCAGATGTGGGAGACGGGCAAGGTGCCCGGCTGGCCGAAGGAGACCACCGGCGCCCTTTCCAACACCGGCGCCGCCCTCGACCTGAGCGCTTTTAGTTCGCGCGAGGAGCTCGCTTCTCTCGGCCTGGACCGCCTCAAATCGGCGCTGGTTGCCCTGGGCCTCAAATGCGGCGGCAGTTTGGAAGAGAGGGCAGAGCGGCTGTGGAAGACGAAGGGCAAAACGGCTGATGAGATTGAACCGTCGTTGTTTGCGAAGAAGAAGGGCGGCATCTTCAGCGACGTGGCCAAGCAGAAGGCAATTGCCTTCATGGAGGTGCAGATCTACAAGTACATTGACATTCTCGATGAACAGGTAATTTGGATGGGATGAGGTGATTCTGATGTTCCATTTCTAATCTTTCGTTTCTATTTCAGCGCCAAACCACAAAGGAGAACGTCCAGCGGAAGCAGGCGCGAACCGCTGGCGAACGCGAGGAGTCCGACGAGGAGGTGGAGGACTCCGACTCTGAGGAGGACGAGGAGAGCGACGTCATCTACAATCCAAAGAACCTGCCGCTGGGCTGGGACGGCAAGCCGATTCCCTACTGGCTCTACAAGCTGCACGGCCTCAACATCAGCTACGTCTGCGAGATCTGCGGCAATGCGCAGTACAAGGGGCCGAAGGCCTTTCAGAAGCACTTTGCTGAGTGGCGGCACGCCCACGGCATGCGCTGCCTGGGCATCCCCAACACCGCCCACTTTGCCAACATCACCAAGATCGAGGACGCCCTCGCCCTGTGGGAGAAGCTGAAGAGCGAGAAGCACAAGGAGAAGTTCCAGGCGTCGAATGAGGAGGAGTACGAGGACAACGCCGGCAACGTCGTCACCAAGAAGACCTACGAGGACCTGAAGCGACAGGGGCTGCTCTAACTCACTGCTATTTACTCGCCATTTACTGCTGATCATCAGTACATACACGCTATCATTGTCATTGGAAAACGCATACGTTTGAGTACTCTCATCCAATCTACAAAATAGAAATTCCTCAGAGACTGATTGACTGGTTGATTTGATTTGCCTTGAGTCGTGACCAGCGCGCGCGCGACTCGGATGACTGCCACTCCGATTGCATCATCGGAAAAGGCGGGCTGGCTGGCTGCTGCCTCCACTGTGCAGCAGGTGGCGCCACTGGAGCCCCGCTCACCCTCTCCCTCTCTCTCTCTCTCTCTCTCTGTTTGTAGCCGGAGAGTGTCTATGATGAATCTCCCTCGCTCTTGCTCCTTCTCTCTCTCCTCTGTCCATGCTCACGCGTCTGCCGCTGTCTCAGTCTGTGTCTGCGCGGCTCACTCGCACTCATCGGGCGCTCTCATCTGACAAGCTACTACTGCAGCTGCTGCACTGTGCTGGTGGTAGTAGTGAACCTCGTCGCCGTCTTCAAGACACCAACAACAGAGAGGAAGAAGTGGAAGTGGAAGCAACAACGAAAGAAGAGTGAAAGAGAGAGAGAGACTCAGCTGTAGGAACGCCTCACCATGAGTTTCTCTTCGGATGAGGTAGGTTCATTTTGGGCTTTCTTGCTTTGTTGTCATCGAGTGTTTTGTAAGTGGATTCTAACCGGAATTGTTATTCTTCTTCTCCCTCCATTCCCCAGGTCAACTACCTCATCTACCGGTACCTGCAGGAATCGGGCTTCGTGCACAGCGCCTTCGTCTTCGGCCTCGAGTCGCACACCGTCAACTCGAACATCAATGGAGCGCTCATTCCACCGGCGGCCCTCATCTCCATCATTCAGAAAGGTTAGCAGCCATCTACTGATGATGGGTTTTCGATTTCTAATTAGCGAACTAACCTTTCCACTATCACCACCACCACAGGCATCCAGTATACCGAGGCGGAGCTCAGTGCCACCGACGACGGCTCGGAGCGGCAGATTGAGGCGCTCTCGCTGATTGACGCCGTCATGCCGGACGTTCGCGAGCGCTTCGCCAACATCAGAGACATCAAGCCGCCGCCGACTTCGTCGAGCAACAACCCGACGACCAACTGCAATAGTAATGGCTCCTCCTCGGCCACCAATGGCCGCGGCGGAGGGGACGGCAGCGGCGCCGGAGGAAGCGGTGGCGGTGGCTCAGCCGGAGCCGGCGGTGGCGGCGGCGGAAGTACCAATGGAACCGGAGGCGTCAACAGCCTCGACATCAAGACGGACATCACAATGAAGGAGGAGGGCGGCAGCGGGGGCAGCTCAACGAGTGCACTTCAAAATGGCAGCGCTCTGCAGTCTTCGGCTCCAGCCACTTCAGCGTCCTCTTCAGCCTCGTCCTCAAATCAGATCAGCCGAATGGAGGTGGACGGACCTTCTCAGCAGCAGCAACAGCATCAGCAACAGCAGCAACTTCAGCCTGGAGCAAACTGCACGCCCGTGGTCGTATCGATGTCGCTGAACAGCTCGATGTCCAGCTCAGCTGCTGGAGCAGCCGTGGTGGCCGGTTTGGGTGGCCAGCAGCAGCAACAGCAGCAGCAGCTGGTCAACTCGGGTGGTGGTGGTGGTGGTGGAAATTCGCGCTCAAACACACCCGGCACGATCATCACCGCCTCGGGCATAATCAGCGGACCGCCGCAGCAGCAGCAGCAGTCGTCTAGTCTGCAGCCCTCGCAGTCAAACAGCCCCGGCATCCTCTCACAGCAACAGCAGCAGCAGCAGAATGCGATGAACCAGCAAATGGGAGCCGGAGGAAATCCAAACGTCCTCGGAGGACCTCAGCAGCAGCAGCAGCTGTCCCTGTCGGGAAGCATGTCTGCTGCGGTGGCCGCAGCTGCCGCCTCCGCCGCTGCCTCTTCCTCCTCAGCTGCAAATCCTTCTGCGGCATCCGGAGCTTCTGCCAGCTCGCTTGGCTCGGGCGGTTTAGGCGAGCCGGTGAACGGCATTGAGATTCCCGCCTCGCGGGCGACCACCCTGCGCGGCCACGAGTCAGAGGTGTTCATCTGCGCGTGGAATCCCACCTCTGATCTGCTCGCCTCGGGCTCGGGTGACTCCACCGCCCGCATCTGGAACATGCACGACCCCAACAATCACCTCATTCTCCGACACTGCATTCAGCGAGGGTGAGTCCTTTGGTTTTTCTCTTTTGTTTTGATATTTTTTTTCTAATGACTTCTCTTTGGCAGTGGAGCGGAGGTGCCCTCGAACAAGGACGTCACCTCGCTGGACTGGAACAGCGACGGGACGCTGCTGGCCACCGGCAGCTACGACGGCTTTGCCCGCATCTGGACCACCGAGGGACGGCTCGCCTCGACGCTCGGCCAGCACAAAGGGCCCATTTTTGCGCTCAAGTGGAACAAGAAGGGCAACTACATTCTCAGCGCCGGAGTCGATAAGACGGTAGGCTTTTTGGAGGGCTTGTTTTGTATTTATTTTAATCTTAACATATCATTCCATTCAATGTGTAGACCATCATCTGGGACGCCTCCTCGGGCACCTGTACGCAGCAGTTTGCCTTTCACAATGCGCCCGCCTTGGATGTTGACTGGCAGGTAGGGGATAACGCTTGCTTTTGCTTGTTTTCCCGTTACCTAATTTTGTCCACCACCATTTTTTCCAGACGAACCACTCCTTCGCCTCCTGCTCCACCGACCAGTGCATTCACGTGTGCAAGCTGGGCAGCGACCGCCCGGTGAAGACCTTCGTCGGCCACATAAACGAGGTGAACGCCATCAAGTGGTGTCCCAGCGGCCGCCTGCTCGCTTCCTGCTCCGACGACATGACGCTGAAGATCTGGTCGATGTCGCAGGACAGCACGGTGCACGACTTTCAGGCGCACCAGAAGGAGATCTACACCATCAAGTGGTCGCCCACGGGGCCGGCCACGGCCAATCCGAACCTCAATCTGCTCCTCGCCAGCGCCTCCTTCGACTCCACCGTCCGCCTGTGGGAGGTGGAGAAGGGCCACTGTCTGTACACGCTGACGAAGCACACCGAGCCGGTCTATTCGGTGGCCTTCAGCCCCGACGGCCGCTTCCTCGCCTCGGGCAGCTTCGACAAGTGCGTCCACATCTGGTCGACGCAAAGTGGGCAGCTGGTGCACTCCTACAAGGGCACCGGCGGCATCTTCGAGGTGTGCTGGAATGCAAAGGGCGACAAGGTGGGCGCCTCCGCCTCCGATGGCTCGGTAAGTGACTTTGGAGGTTTTGTTTTGGTTTTCTATTTCTAACACGTTTTTGTTTCTATTTAGGTTTTCGTACTTGATCTTCGAAAGTGAGTACTGGTTGTGTGTAATGTAATGATTTGATTGCGCATCATCGTTCTGAGACCATTACCACCACCACGACCATTTACTTCATCACCGCCACCAACACCCTCATCACCCTCATCACACCTCAACAGCAGCACCACCACCACCTCTCTTTTATATTCTCTAATCGATTCTCTATATATTTTGCATGACACACCACCACCTTTACCACCCCTTTTGAAGAGCAACCCAGAAGTGAATCGCGTTATATTAATTTCAATCCTATTGTAAAGCTTCACACGACAGCAACACCGGAGCAGCAAAAGTTTCTTTCTCTTCTTTCTTTCTTTCTTTTATATTATTTTACTTCCTTTGACATTGTTTTTATGTTCTCTCTTCTTCCTTTCCCTTCCCTTCCCTATTCTATTCTTTCCACCACCCACCATTTTATTCAATTCTTTTATTTGCTTTTGTCGCTGCTGTCGTCTTCTTCAGGAATATGCCTCTCTTTCACACACACACACACACACACACACTCTTATACACTTTGGAATCTTGATAAGGATATCTTGAACAGATTAAAATGTGAATCACCTAAAAGCTGTTTTCCGCTGCTTTTTTAGCTGATGCCGGCGCCGACATGCTCATGCGCAGAAAGGCGCGTTTTTGGCGTTTTTGCCAAGCGTGCATTGTTTTCATTTCATTTGCTGTCTGTTTTCTCCGCGTCGTTTTTGCCGGTTCTTTTTCTCAAACGCATTCTTCTTCATTTGGACCAAAGATGGCCGACGCTGATAGTATCTGTGATCTGTTTGATAGTCTCGCCATCAACGATGACGATGACAATGCCGATCGAAACGTTCTCGTGCCCAAGTGTCAGGAGATGTGTCCACGTGAGGAGATGCTCTTCAGGGAGAAGAACGGCCTGCTGCATCGCCTCGAGCTGATCGATCCCAGTGCGGACAACTGGCAGCGATATCGAGCTTCAGTGGCCTCAGTGGCGAAGAGCTCAAGAGGAATTCGAGGAGGTCGTGGTAATGATCTTCTTCAACGACATCAGCCGCAGCAAGGCAGAAACCACGCACAATTGCCCGCTTCTTCTTCGTTCACCAACTCAAAGCGGGCCGTCAAGTACTTTCGACGATCGAGCGCCGGTCAAGAGCTGACCGTGGCAGAACATCTAAGGCCGAGTGCCGTCCTGCGGGCCACCGTCGACTATCTTCTCGATGAGCTGCCGGCGAGGCACCTGATGGGCATGATCACCACCACCAAAGGAAAGACCACATCTTTCACTTGTTTGGCGAACACCTTCCCCACCTTCTACGACTTTGTCTTTGACCGACTGCGAGCCGTTCGCCAGGACATGGTCGTCCAGCGGCTGGTGGACGCCAATTGCCTGTACATTCTCGAGCGATGCGTCCACTTTTACGCCTACTCGCACTACACCTGGCACCAACAGCAGTGCAGCCCCAAAGAGGAAAACAAGTCCCCAGAGCATCTTTCCTCCTCCTCATCATTTGACGCCCACCTCAACAGCGTCCACCTCGGCGAGTGTCTGCACCTGCTGCTCGCCTACTACGACCACTTTCAGGGCTGGCTCTGGTCGACGAGGCGGCCCGTCTTTGAGGCTGCCTTTCTCGTCTTCAACTTCACCACCACAAACTGCCACGGCCCAAGTTCAGAAGCTCTGAAGCGCTACCAACGCCTGCAAAGGTCGCCTTTTGCCGATGACCTCTTCGCCCATCCGCTGATGAAGACAGCCAAAGCGGTGCTGCTGGCCAGTTTGGTTGGCAATCACATTCGGGCACTTCGGCTGGTGAGCGAGGTGTACAACAGCAGCAGCAGCCAAAAAAGAAGCCATCAACTCTTCCCCATCATCTTCGTCGTCTCGGGCAGCCTCTCCACCGTCCACCTGCAGCTGCTGCGGGCAATCGCCGTCGGCTACCGATCACCAGCCACAACTCAGCTTCCATTGCAAAGCCTCGCCACTGACTGGTTCTGCCCTTTCCCTGCGAGCCCCTCCTCGGTGGCCTACTACCTGGAGCGGCTGGCGAAGAGCTACGGCCTGGCTGTGAAGACAAATGAGCCGGCGGATTGTTTCAACTTTACCGAGTCAGACAAGCCAACAGCTCCGCCTCGATCGCTGCTGATCCAGAAAGAACTTCTGCCCGTCAGCCAGTGGAGGCTGCCAAAACATCCACAGCTGCTGCATCCGCTCGGATGGCTGCCCAACGACCGACTGCCAACTGTTTACCAGCGATTTCAGCGGTTTTGAGCCAGCAGTTTTTCAGGTCAACAGGCTGATTTGATTCGGCAGAATGTGGAGAGGGGAGCAGATTTTATTGCACCATCACCATCATCATCAATATCAACACACACACAAACACACAGCCATTCAAACCAAATCCTGTCGCTGAGTGATGGATGAAGGTGCACTAGAAGAGACAACGGCAGCAGCAGCGGCAGCATCTGTCAGCGACTTGTTACCACCACAGAGGAAACTGAAGCAGAACAGAAAATATAGAGAGATTCAAAGGCGCCCAAACGTCTCTCTCTCTCACTCTCACCGACGCCAGGCACTGGCAATCAGGCTGACATGCGCGTGCTCCCTGGCGCCAACGCCAGCAGCAGCAGTGTTGTTGTTGGTGGTGCTCGGAAAAGACACTGCTTCAGTGCAGAAGACGACGCCAGTTGCAGCGGAACACTCTCTTCTCCTGTCTGTTTGTTTGTTTGGATACACTCTGCTGATCATCATCAACAGGAGCATCGGATCGAGTTTCAATTTCCGCCATTTCACATCATCACCACCACCACCATCATTACCATCATCATCATTAACACCCGCAACATCAACATCAGTCAGTGCACAGGGAGGACTGCCAGCTGTTCTACTGTTTGCGTCCAATGTCCAAGCTCTTGAAGAGGATCTTCAACTCCTCCAGTTCTTCTTCACCCTCCTCAAAAAGTTCCTCATCGCCAACTTCAGCTGTGGATCATTCTTCCTCTTCTTCTTCTTCGGGAAAGGCCAGCGAGGACGGGACCTACGGGTGCCGCGATGAGCAGAAGCGGAAGAAACTGCTGCGCCGGCTGGCGCTGGTAAGTCATTTTTAGAAATTCGTAGAGACTGAAAATTAATTTCCTGTTTTCCCCTGCTTTTTCCGCCAGGCCGAAGCCGACCCCGAGCCGCTGCTCGACCTCACCGACTTTGAGCTGACTCGGCTGCCCGAGCAGGTGCTCACCCTGGTGAAGGTCTACCACAAGCGGCGGCTGCACCTGGAGCGCAATGCTCTGCCCGTCTTTGCCATTCCATCATCATCAAATGTCTTCTCCGAGGTGACCGTCCTCCACTTGGAGGAGAATGCCCTCACCACCTTCCACCTCGACAGCCCCGCCGCCCTGGCCAACCTAAAGGTTAGTGTTGAAATGGTCTTTTTTTCGGATGACATTTTTGGATCGGGTATTTTGGGCTTTTCCCTCGTTTTGCGGGGGTAGTGTGTGTGTGTTGCAGCTGTGTTGCAGCGCTGTAGGAACCTTTTCCCTAACACTGTGCTCTTTGCTGTACAGTGTGTGTCTGCTTTGTCTGCTGCTGCTCTACTATCTAGGTTAGTCCTGTGCCGCCCGAAAGACGCACTTGCCCAATTTATTGCCGGCCATTGCCTATTATATGTGTACGGCGGTGCTCTTCTCTACCAGTGCCAGTGCCAGCACTCTCGGCTGGTGGTGGTGCTACAATTTATTGCCGCCAATCTAGAGGAGTGTGCAGCTGAACTGTACAGCAGCTGCTGCACACACTTGGGATCATCTTGCACAGGCCAATTGTTTGCCAATTTGAGTCACTCACTCGCTTGCTCGCTCTAGCTAATAATAATAATGCAAGTCAAGTGGGGGCTACCGGGGAGATTTATGATGAAGATTCTCATCTCTCTTCCCCGGTGTGATTTCGTGTTGGCGAGGAAATAGGAGTAGGGCAGAACTGTGCTTCATTCACCTCATTTTCGTAGATTGTTTTGTCTACTTAAATAAATCACGTTACTTGCCGAGGCCTTTTTTCTGGAAAAGAGTAACTTTAAAATTGACCTGTTTTTGTCCTTTTTGTCCAGTCTTTTTTTCCTTGAATTCAGCATTTTTTGCCTATGAAATCACAATCTGCTTTTCCTCTTTGTTAGCTCCATTCTTTTTCAGAAAATCCGAAAGTATGTCACTCGCTCACTTGCACTTCTTTCTTTCTTTCTCGACTCATTTCTCCCGACTTTTTCTTCTGCAAAACTTAATTAGTCGTGGTAATTTCTAACTTCTCCCCTCTCCTTCTCTCTTAATTCTTGAGAACCAACAGAGGAATGAGTAGAAAAAAGAAGAAAGGGCTTCTAATGTTACAGCAGAATAGAACGACTACGACGATTTGATGGTGTGAACATGACAGAGTGGCAGGCAGGGGAAGGCAGAGGGAATGGAAGGCGATTCCTTTAATAGATCTACTGCGCTGAATAAGAGAGAAAGAAGAAAAAAGCGTCTCTATAACATACGGGCTGAATTGTGTTTTTGTGTACTTTATTTGGATTAGCAGTCAGGCAGGCAGGTCTTTGCATTTGCTCATTAGTAACCACCAGGACGAGGACGAGCTTCATTAAACAAATGAGAACGTTTGCTTTCGTTTTCTTCCCTTGGCTGCTTAGGCAGGAAAAAACAAAAAGCAACAAAAAAGTCTCATTTTCGTGGTGTAATGATGATGATGATGATGACGACGAAGGCGATGACGGTGATGTGTCTATTGATGAGGGAGCTTGGAAGCCGGATTCCGCCGAGAATCACTTTTGCAAAGCTTCTGTTTGTTTATTTGGAAACTGTCTTTCTCTCTTTTTTCTCCTATTCCCTTCACATTCCGCCTGTCATAATCTTGTCATTTTTTTCAGTGCTTAAATTAGCTCTCTTCTTTTTCTTTCAAAGAACTTTGTAAAGTATGTCAATGCTAATGTCTTTTTCTTTTTCACATTTTACTTTTCAGGAGCTGTACCTAAGCGGGAACAGACTGACCACCCTTCCACCTGCCCTCTGCTCACTGCCTCGTCTGCAGGTGCTCGCCCTTCGTTCCAATCAGCTGACGACCTTTCCAGAAAGCCTGCTCACCTCAGCCTCGCTCACCTACCTCGACCTTGCCTACAATCGAGTTGAGGCGTTGCCGGTGGAGGCGATTCTGCGGGCGGACCCGCCCGCTCTGGCGACACTTCTGCTGGAGGGCAATCCACTGCAAAGGCCGCCCATTCAGTGCCTTCAAGAGGAGGAGGAGAGTGGCTCAAATGAACTGGTCACCGGATTTGCTCAAATTGACGCCCGCCTGAGGAGGTTCTATCAGGTGGAGAGTGGAGGGGGAGGAGAAGGTGGTGGTGAAAATGAAGGCAGCAAAATGACTGAAGAGAAGGAGATAAAAAGTAAACGGATGCAACAGCAACAGCAGACGGGTGACACCTTGGTGACAGCTAATGCTGAAGACGAGGGAGAGGATGAGGATGATGATGATGTCTCGTACAATGTAAGTCGTGTTCCCTCTACTTTTCTTTCATGTCATCAACTAACTGTTCTTGTCTCTTTTTCCCTCTTTCACGTTCCCCCACCACTTGACAGAATGAAGCCGACGATCTGTTTGCGCGATACGCCGCAAAGAAGGTAAGTGCGCTTATTCTTTATCCTTTCTACTGCTTGACGTGGATGGATGAGTGAGTTTGTCTAATTTTTCTCTTTTTACTTTTTAGTCTGAATCAAAGAGGAACGCCATCGAGTGGGAGCGAGCCTACCAGGAGGCGCAGATAGAGCCTTCTACAACTGAAAAGAAGACGAAGAAAGAAAAGGCCTCCTTAAAGAAGAAGGCGGCTGCTTCAGGCGGTCATGGCCCTCGACTGAAAAACCGAGATCGCCTGCTGGACGAGCTGTACGGCGAACAGGAGGCGCTTTTTGCGAAGATCAACCTCATTACCGAGCGAAAGGATGCGGAGAAGCAGCGAGTACTGGACAGTTGCATTGAGCAGTGTAAGTGGAAACATTTTTTCTACGAGTTAAGCAATTTCATCTTTGCCATTCTTTTCTCTAGTACAAGAGCACTCCTCACTGCTCATTGAGAAGCTGCAGACTGAGCAGAAGATAAAGAGAGCTTTTGCCGCCTCTGCTTCGGCTGATGATGATGACGATCAAGAGCTGAACGGCGACATTGGCCGTCTGCTGGCGCAGTACGACGCCGGTCTGAGCCAGCGCCGCCAGGAGCTGCTGAACGGCCTGGTGGAGGGCGCCGAGGAGGAGGACGTCAAGTTGGCGGCCACGGTGCGGCGAAAGGACGACCAGCACCAGAGCAGAACGAGGGAGCTGGAGCGACAGGTAAAACAGAAAAACACATTTTGTTCAGATTTTAACTCTCTGATCTTTTTGCGTAGGACCAAGCCCTCTCCTCGGCCTTTGAGGCGGTGCTGGCCGCCCGGGACCGCCGCAACGGCGACCTCGCCGAGCGGATCAGCCTCGTCGAGACGGAGCTAATGGCGCTCAGCTTTGTGGAGCGGGAGCGGGCGGAGGCCCGCACCGGAGACCGCCTCGCCCAGCTCACCGCCCAGCGGAAGGCGCTGGCCGGCCTGCTGGGCGAGCTGCTCCAGGAGAAGCGGGGCAGGGAGAAGCGGCTGATGGCGACGCTGGAGACGGAGCTGGAGAGGCGATTCAACCTGGAAGATCACCAGGGCAGTGAAGATGAAAGCTGGCTGGAGCAGTTTCAACGCCTGCTCGCCCGCGAGTCCTTTGAAGTTCAGGTGGCCAGCTACGGGGTCGATGCGCGGGTGGCCGACGTCCTGGTGGGCCTGTACCACGAGCTGGAGCAGGCGGGAGGAGGATCGGTGCTCCAAGGGAAGCTCCTCTACTACCTGGGTCACTTTGTCGATGTGCCCGTCGACCGCCTGCTCTCCTCCTTCACCAGCGCCGCCGACCTCCTCCGACTGAACATCGACGACTATGAGCTGTGCCAGCTGCTGGTGGAGCGATTCAAGCGATACAGGGCGGAGAGGGAGGTGGAAATGAGAGCTAGTGTTGAACAGGCTCCGCATGTGGAGAAGTTGGTCGTTGAGGTGGAGGAGGAGGTTACTTCCACTCCTCAGAAGGCTCTAAAGGAAAAGGAGGAACCAGCTGAGGAGAACAAGTTCTGGTACGAGGCTGAGTGCGTCATCTGCCTGGATAATTCGGTGAGTGATTTTTCGCAAGTTTTTGTTTGGGAGTTATTTTGTAATTTTTATTCTCTTTTCTTTTCAGGCGAACATCGTCTTCCTGCCCTGTGGCCACATTTGCACCTGTCAGCGGTGCATTCGCCCCAATGCCAGCGCCCTTTCCCTCTGTCCGCTCTGTCGGGCGGAGATTGACTTTATGCAGGCGGTCAATATCGCCACGCCCACCTGATCGCCATCACTTTTTCCAAAGTTTTGCCACTTTTTGATTCCTACCACTTTTTCCCCGATTTTTTCACACTGATTTTGTGTTGTTCCCTCTGAGTTGGACCATTTGAGTTTGTGCTTTTCTATTTATTTATTTTCTTTTTTGTGCAATTTTCAACACGTTTTTGTTGGTTATGTTTTCGTTTTGCCACCTCATTAGTCAGCGATAAAACTAAATACTGTGAAATAATAAAAATGCAATCAATTCGAATTTGAGTGGTAGTCTTTTCTCTCAATCACAAAAAACAAAGAGAGAATGAGAGTTCAATCAGCAAAAGTGGCGGCTCTAGTAAAAGGTCATCCTGATGTGGTGGTTCAGGTGAGCTAGGAGGAGGAGGAGGTCAGGAAAATTGAAGTTCCTTTATTGCTACAGAAGAAGAAGAATCGTGCTTTTCATTTTCTTATTTCCACTGATTCAATATTGACTAATGCATTTTGCATAAGCAAATATTGACTCGGGCCACAGGAGGAGAAGGACTCCTTCTGAAGGAGACACGTAGAAAACATACACACACACACAAACTGACAACAGTGTTATCATCACACTAATGTAAATCAAATAGAAACAGACAGACAAAAGGACAGGAGAAAGAAAGAGAGTGAAAATGTGAAATAGAAATTGATGGTCTTGTTTCTCGTCTGCTGTACAGTAGTTTTGTTTATCAACACGGACAATGGACAATTGTTACACTTTGGTTATCACCACCACCACCACCAACGTCACCATTATCAAAGCTTTTTACGACGATAAAGTATCTGTGCAATGTACATCAACAGACTGCTGATCCGGGCAGACAACCGCCACAACAAAGCACGCCAAGCATGTGACCGCGAGCAAAGCCGATGCACTTCTGATGGCATGCCATCACACCCCCCTCAACTCCTCGACAACGTAATTAAGCAAAACACAATTGCTGTCAATCATTTTAAAGCCACCATACTTACAAATTACTTTACAAAGATCAAAGTTTTGCTGAAGAGCTTTGCTGGCCCTGCTAATTAGGCTAATTAGCTTGATTTTCAAGTTTTTTACCACTATGAACGGGCGACAACTTTGCATCGCCGCTGCCACTTTTCTGTTGATCAGCTTAGCATTCAACTTCTGTAATGGCGAACCAAAGCAGCCACCAAGGTCGTTGAATGAAACGACGACGACGACCACGGAGAAGCCACCGCCTTTGGATCCAGTGAAACCGCCGCCTCACAGAACTGTACTTTGAATCGTTGAAGTTTTGAAAATGTTTAACAACTTCTTTGTTTCTAGAAACCACCAAACCACAGCTTCACCATCGACGAGGCGGAGAACTGCTTTCGAAAGGATGGCGCCCGCTTTCAGGTCCTCTCCGGCTCCATTCACTACTACCGCGTTCCGCAGGGCGAATGGGCGGACCGTCTGCTGAAGGCAAAACTCGGGGGCCTCAACACCATTCAAACCTACATCGAGTGGGCGTCTCACGAGCCCCAGGAGGGCGTCTTCGACTTCAGCGGCATGCTCAACTTTACCGCCTTTGCACTGGAAGCCCAGCGCCAGGGCCTGAACTTGATTTTCCGCCTGGGGCCGTTTATCGCCAGCGAACGTGACGGGGTTTGTGAACGGCTGCCATGTTTTTCTGCTTTTGCATTTGTTGTGTTTCTATTTTGCGCTCTTGATTTTGATCGCAATGTTTTCTGGTTCTGATCTTATCTTCTAATGTCTTCAACAACTTCTTCTTCCCCAGATGGGCCTTCCCTACTGGCTGCCGGCGAAGCACCCGAAGATGCAGGTCCGGACGGCGGACGCCTGGTTCCGCCTGTACGTCCAGCGGTGGTACCAGGAGCTGCTTCCGCGCCTCATCCCCCTGCTCTACATCAACGGCGGCCCCGTGCTGATGGGCCAGGTGGAGAACGAGTACGGCAGCTATGGGCGCTGCGATGAGGTGTACATGACCTGGCTGCGGGACACCTTCCGCTCCTACTTCTCGCCGGACTTTTTCCTCTTCACGGTGGACGGGGGAACGGAGGGCCTGCTCGAATGTGGCCACCTCGACACCGTCTACCCAACGGTCGACTTCTCCCCCGGGCCCTACGTCAACGGGTCGTTTGCAGCGCAGAGGGCCTACGCTCCACGGGGGCCGCTGGTGAACACCGAGTACTACCCGGGCTGGTTCGACACCTGGGGCACGGTGCACCAGACGGTGTCCGCCAACCTGACGGCCACCTGGCTGGCGGCCATGCTGGCGATGAATGCCTCGGTGAACATGTAAGCATTCTTAGTTTTGGCTTTTTAACCCCGTTCTAATCACCTTTGTACCCTTGTTAGTTACATGTACCACGGCGGCACCTCCTTTGGCTTCATGAACGGCGCCTACGACCAGTCGGGCAATCGCGGATCGGTGCCGATGGTCACCAGCTACGACTATGACGCACCGATCAGCGACATTGGCGAGCTCACCGAGAAGTTCTGGGCCATCAGGAGGACCATTCAAAAGGTGAGAGGTGAAGGTTTTGGTTTTTTGCTAATGGTTTCTATTTCTTCATGTTGCAGTACGCACCCAACGCCTCGCCCTTCCTGGCGCTCAATGAAAGCCAAGTGCTGGAGGAGATTCGCCGGCAGAGCGGCAAAACAAAAGCTGAAGAACTTAAGAAGGATCAACATCAACCTCAGCTAAACATCACCCTCACTGCGACCTACCTCAGCTCGCTTTTTGAGTTGGCTCGCCGCCTTCCCGTTACCACCGCCCAGTACCCGCTCTCCTTTGAGCAGCTCTCCGTCCGCCACGGCTTTGTCCTCTACGAGACCACCGTCACCTTCATTCCCTCCGACCCGATTCAGCTGAAGGTGGCCAACCTGCACGACCGCGCCTACGTCTTCGTCAATGAGCAGTACCGGGGAACGCTAAGTCGCATGGACGCCATCAACACGATGCCCCTCTCCGACCTGCGCCTCAACGACAGTCTGCGCCTCTTTGTGGAGAATCAAGGTCACGGCTGCTGTTCGGGCGCCCCCGAGCAGAAGGTGAGTGAACTGCCTGTTCTGCCTGTTCTTCTTCTTTTTCGCTTACCTTTTGAGTAGCTTCTGACAGCGTGTGAGAATGTTTGTTTGTCTGCTTAGGAGTTCAGAGGCTTTTTTGCTTCTGTTGTTGTTGTGGTCTGGTCTGGTTCGTGTTTGCACTAGTGAGATGAGATGTTCAGTCAGCTTTAAAGTCGCTGCGTGTTTAGCAAGCTTTAGCGTGTGTGTGTTTGGCTGTTTATGCGGCAGCAGCGGCTTTGCTGGTGGTGGTAAATCGGCTCTCTCTATTCGATGAATGATGTTGGCGCCCAGCCAGCCAGCCAGCCAGTCTGCATTCAGAATTCTCATTGCGAATTCAGCTCCCATCGATTGCCGCCGTCGCCGCTTCTCTTTTATTTTCTCCTTTCACTCACTCTCACTCTCCGTCTCCTAAGCCTTCGTAAATTGAATATTTATGACCGAATTGCACTTGTTAGTTGTGGTGGTGGTCGGTAGGCAGAGTATTATTATCAATAGCAATAATTGCCAAGGCTGCTGCTGCTGCAATTGCGCATAATATTATTAGCTGCTGCTGTTGCTGTTGCTGTGGCGGACATTCGCTCATTCACTCGCTCTCTCGCTCATTCATTCATTCATTGATGGGCGATCATCACCAGAGCAGCAGCAACGGAATCTTTTCACTATCTCTCACTAGGCGACCTATCGATTATTGCTTAGTGGATTTTCTCTCCCTCTCCTTCTCTTTTTCACTGCTTTTTATTTGCTTTTTATTTCCCATTCTTTTTCCATCCGCATTGCCAGCAGCAGCAGCAGCACACAGTTCCTCACCACGTCACCTCATTACCCGATCACTCATTTCGCCCTCACTCTATTCTTCTCTCGCTGTTTACTCCTGCGTCTGCTTTTGATCATGTGTGTGTGTGCTCTTCGCTAATTGCCATTAGCATCGTCTGGAGCGGCGGCTGCTGCTGCTGGAGCTAATTGCGCCCCGGCACTCACTCAAGGCACTAGTAGCTCTGTGGCGTGTATGTGTATGTGTTTTGTAGCTTGCTTTGAACAGTAAACACATCAGCCTGGCCAAATAATGAAGACGTAGATTCTTTCTCTCTCTCTCTCTCTTTGAAAGTAGTCAATATCACTTGCTCAGGAGATGATCAAAGGTTCAATGGTGGTGGTGGTGGTGGTGGTGTGACAAGTGATGAAAAAATATTGCCACTCTTTTTCGGTGCTGTTAACTTGAATTGCCTAGATAGAAAATTACGGTTTGACTGCTGCTGCTGCTGCTGAGGTCGGAATCGATTGCCTGCCTGCCTGCCTGCCTGCCTCCCTGACTACCCGACACTTTGCCTTTCTAATTAATTGACGGTAATAGAAATCACGGCGGAGAAGAGAGGGCACTACTTCTACTGCTACCACACTTTCTCATTTTCACTTGCTGACTTCCAGTGAGTTGCAGTGAGATGCCATTGCTGGCGCCGCTGTTTTCTCAATTTCTTTTCCAGAGCTTTTGCACCGAATTTTTCTTAACTGCTTCTGCTGTAGCAGCAGCAGTCAAAGACGATTCTGGGGAGCACTTCTGTGCAGCAGCAGCACACTGAATGTGTTTGCTGCCATTTGTCTCTGCTGCCTCCTTCCTTCTTCTTCTTCTTCTTGAAAACGCAGAGAGGAAATGAAGAGAGAAAAGGCGGAAAAAAGTGTCTGACTGACTGGCTGTAACTGTGAGTGGGTGTACGATTGCCATGCTTCTCTTGTATGCCAGCAAAAACACCACAGTGGTCGTCGTCGTCGTCGTCACACTTTTTCTCCTCTCATTCTCCACTTTGGTTTTCTCTTTTTGGTTGCCCTGGCAAGATTAATGAAACGATGGCTATTAATCTTGGCGGCGTCGTAGGCATCGTAGGCATCGGCCTCTTGGCCACGGTGGCTTACTGCTCTTGCCCTTTCACTCTAAGTGCAAGCACACACACACACACACTTTTAATTGATCTCACACACACACACTTTGCTCTTGAAACTTTTTTCTCCTGGCTTTGCAGAACTGAGTCGTCCACAGCAGCACTCGCATGTGTTCTCGGGGTAAGCGTGCGTGCCTGCACGACTCCTTTTCCTCGCTCTCTTTCTGTTGGGGCTCGATCTCTTTCGCCTGCGACACCCAGGGCAGCAAATTGCCTTCTAGCGCCACTTTCTCTCTGGCAAGTGCATCATCAGCAGAAGTGGAACACAAATTTGTGGCGGTGCTGGTCCAGCAGCAGCAGAAGCAGTCTCCTAGTGTGTCTCATTCGCTCACTTTGCTGATCGACGACCTTTAAATGTCGCCTGAAACAGCGGCGGCGGCGGTGTTGGTCCGCCCTGGCTCTAATCTTTTACACTATTGCTCCTCTAATTGTTGGCATGTTTTCTCTGTTATACTGCAGACACCACTGAGAATGGCGGGCAGGCAGGCAAGCAGGCAAAAAATTTCCGATTCCCCGCTCTGATAAGTGGGCGATAATTTATGGTGGTGGTGGTACTTTTGGTTTGATCTTTGTGAGCCTTTCTTTTGCTTTCTCGTTTTCTATCCCTTGCTTTGCTTTGTTTTCCGTCTGATCAGGTCAGACGGAAAACGACGACGGCGGCGGCAGCGGCAACGGCGTCATTGCCCTGCCCGGCTCCGTTTAGGCTCAACAACTGCAAATCACTTAGATATCTCTCTGTGATATTATCGTTTGTTTCTGTGCACTTGCATTTGAGCGGAACATTTGCCGTGGAGAGAGGAGAGGAGAAGTTTTCCGCTTGCTCTTCTCCCATTCTGCCTCTCATTCTCGCTCTCATCGTTACTATCTGATGAGGGTAATATCTTGGTGACATCTGCTCGGGAGGGAAGCGAGAGAGAGTATCTTTCCTCCTTTCCCCTCCTCTGATCCTAATTTATTGCCTCTTTCACTGCTTTTTTCTGCTAATAGTCTGTGAGTGGATGCACTTTTACTTCTGCGATCACTCTGTTTATCGATGCTCTTGTCGTAGTCGTCGCCGTCGTTGTCGTCGAGAGATGACGATGAGGGAAGAGGAGGGGAAAAAAGTGGAGCAGCAATATCACTACCACCACCACCTACTTTTTTCCGCCTGCCGTTTTTCTGCCTCATCTCTATTACTTTTTTTTGACTGACTGTGTGTGTGTCTTTAATTAATTAAACTGACTCGCTTTTCCCACTTCAAGAGCACTCACTCACTCACTCGCTCACTTTTTCATGCGCTCTTGAGAGGCTCATGGAGGAAGAGGCCTAAGCTTGGCTTCACGTCGGTTTTGACTGCTGCCGCTGAGTTTGAGCAAGCTAAATGAGCTCTGGCAGAGCTCTGGCAGCGAGACGACAGTCTCTTGTGGAGAGACATATTTTAGCATACGTGAGCTTCGTAATTGCTCTTTTATACACACACACACACACACTCTCTCTCTCCCCCTGACTGACTCTTCAGTCCGAGACCTGCAGCAGCCATGTCTGAAGAGTCTGAAGTGTGTTGAAGTGTACTGTAGCGTAGAGTGTTTTTAGTGTTAGTGTTATTTTATTATTATTTGCAAGCCCTAATTTAATGACATGCCTGGGAACAGTGTGTGTGTGCATGGGAAGACGAGTGTGAGGGGCCAAACGACGCATTTAGCAGCAAAAAGCAGCCACAGCAGCAGCAAACAGTCAGTTAAATTATTTAACTCAAGTCAGCATCTTTCACTCACTCACTCACTACCCTCCTTTCCTGTTTAAAAAATGAACATTTGTTAAGTTTTATGTTTATGTTCCTCTTCCTCTCCTACTACAGAGACTCTGTTTGGACACATTTATTTATTTAAATGATTATTATTATTTGTGTTGTTTTACGAGAGCTTTTTTTGGTGTTGGGAGTTGAATTGAGGAGGGGGAGGAAAAGTGAAAATGTCATGCAGGGAAGTGGGCACTACTTTTGTTATGCGTAAAAGCGAAAAGGGCGCATACAAGGCAAATTAAGCACCAGCAGGGAAAGGTTGTGTACTGTTTTTTCAGTGCAACTTTTTATGTTTTAGCAGGAATGTTTTTTGTTGTTTTTGGGGCAGCAAGCTTTTTGCAAACAGCTAACATAGTCTTACCCTGCCGCCGTCTTAAGCAGCTTTTCAGTTTTGGTCACTCTTTGCTGTTTGTAGTTTTTTTACTTCTTCTTCTTCTCCTTCCAGCTGAGCTGAGCTCCGTTTTATTTTTGTGCACTTAAACACTTGCCGAGATTAGCTGCCTGCCTGGTAGACAGAGAGAAAGTGTAATACTCTAGCGTGTAGAGTTTGTAGCAGTGAAAAAAAACTGTAATCGGACATCATTAGAGTGTGTGTGTGTGTACTAGAGACCCCACTAACACACTAACTTATTTGAACTCACTTGCTTGAGCTTTAGAAGAGAAAAATGGCCGGCCATTTGGCTTTTTCTTTTTGTGGTCACTTTGGTGGTGGCGAAAAACAGTAGTAGTAGTAGTAGTGTTAGAGAAGAGGGGAAATTTAGTTTCAATTAAAAAAGCGAGTTTATAAGATTGAAAAGAATAAAGTAGAGCTATTTTGAGGTTGTGCAATGATGATAAATAAAAATAAAGGTAAATGGTATTGTGTGTTTGAGTAGTTTTAAAAAAGTAGCTCACTGAAGCGTGACAGTAAAGGCAGTGGACTTTGTTTGGGAGAAAGAGAATGGCCATTTTAAAGTGAATTGTTATTGTGCTGAATTTAGCTGTTGCCTGCAATATCCCAATAATAATGGCAAAATGTGTTGGCAAACACACAGTTTTCCGTTTTCGTTGCCATTCGCCTTTCTTCTTCTGCCACTTAATTGCCACTTTCTACTACTCGCCTGCTGCTATTAATTTTCACAATGGTCAATTTCAGTGGTGGCGGTTGTGGGCTTAATTTTATCGTCGGCGCTGCAGCAGTATTTTTGCGGTTTTAGGAAAACAGTTGCAACACTAAAGTGTTTTCAGTCTGTAAGTGTGTGTTTGGCACTAAAAGACTGCTATCTTTTTGGGCCTGTTTGTGTGTGTGTGTGTGTGTGTGTGTATTGGCCATTTCGGAGCGCACTTTGCTTCTTCCCCTCTCTCTCTCTCTCTCTCTTTACTTCCTTTTTCTTCCCAATGTAGAATGTCAATATTTTTCCGTTTTCTATCTCTTTCTCTTGCTGTGTGTGTGTGTGTTTATGTTATGTTTGCTCGAGTCGATTCAACTTTCTAATATTTTTCTTTCTTTTTTCAACCAAACAAACTAGGGCATTCTCGGCAATGTGACGCTGGAGATGGTGGTGCTCAGCGGCTGGCGGCACTACAAGGTCTTTGCCAACTGGTCGGAGGCGATTGGCCGCGACAGCCTCCTGGGCACGCCCCTTGCCAGTCTTCACCTGCCAAATCAATCCCAAGCTCAAGCTAAGGCTCAGGCTCAGGAAAAAGGCACCAAGGGAGGCCTGACTACCGAAGACTGCGCCTGCCAACTGCGAGACGCCCTCCGCGTGCCCACCTTTTACGTGGCGCAGTTTAAGTTGGACGCCGAAGCAGTCTACGCCCGCCACAAAGTTCTGGTGCTCAACGTCGGCAACTGCGGCTTCAAGGGGCAGGCCTTTCTCAACGGCTTCAACCTCGGTCGGTACTGGCCGGTGATGGGGCCGCAGGTGACGCTGTACATTCCCCGGCAGACGTTGATGCCCTCATCATCGGAGAAGTCTTTAAACACTTTGGTGCTTTTTGAGCTGGAGCGCGACGCCCGCCCCTGTCTGAAGGTCTTCCTCAGTGATCGGCACATCGTCAACGGGACGACGCCCTCCAACTACCGCCTCCACAAGGAGGAGTTGGAGACGGCGGAGAAGGTGCATCCAAAGGCGAGGTCAAGCGGATGGCCTGATGGGTGAGTGAACTTTTCCTTTTCTCTCTTCTAGTTTTATATCTTATTAGCAGCGTCTGAGAGAGAGAGAGAGAGAGAGAGAGAGAGAGAGAGAGAGAGAGAGAGAGAGA